>ONZZ01000002.1_pt1 | contig 292313 bp, 230 predicted proteins | sample 1671101 | NCBI WGS metagenome assembly ONZZ01 (sample SAMN06348122, study PRJEB24527) | human gut metagenome | biome: human gut; feature: ankylosing spondylitis patient; material: feces | host: Homo sapiens | place: China | collected 2015-10
ATTAATTAATTAATCTTAAAAAATTAGACACACAATGAAAAAGTTATTTGCAATTGTTGCTGTGATGGGAGTCTTAACATTTGGCTCAACTCAACTTGCTCAGGCTCAAGATGCTCCTGCAGCTGAACAAACTGAACAAGCAGCTGTAGCACCTGCTGCTGACGCTGCTACTCCTGCCGCTATGGAAGCTGCAGAAGGTGGTATCCACAAAGAGATTAAAACAAAGTTCATTGAAGGTACTGCATCTTTCATGAGTTTGGTAGCTATCGCATTGGTTATCGGTCTTGCATTCTGTATTGAACGTATCATTTATTTGAGTTTGGCTGAAATCAATACAAAGAAGTTCTTGTCTGCTATCGAAGCTGCTTTGGAAAAAGGTGACGTTGAAGCTGCTAAAGACATCGCACGTAACACAAGAGGTCCTATTGCTTCTATCTACTATCAAGGTCTGATGAGAATTGACCAAGGTATTGACGTAGTAGAAAAGTCTGTAGTATCTTATGGTGGTGTACAAGCTGGTTACTTGGAAAAAGGTTGCTCTTGGATCACACTGTTCATCGCTATGGCTCCGTCTTTGGGATTCTTGGGTACTGTAATCGGTATGGTGCAGGCATTTGATAAGATTCAGCAGGTAGGTGATATCTCTCCGACGGTTGTAGCAGGTGGTATGAAGGTTGCCTTGATCACTACTATCTTCGGTTTGATTGTTGCTTTGATTCTGCAGGTATTCTACAACTATATCTTGTCTAAGATTGAAGCTTTGACAAGTGAAATGGAAGATTCTTCTATCTCACTGTTGGATATGGTTATCAAATATGACTTGAAATACAAAAAATAATTAAGATGGCTAAGTTATCATATAAAGTATCATACTACGTACTGTATGTCATGTTCGCTATCATCTTGGTAGTGTTAGGCTTGTTCTACTTCGGTGGAGATGCTCAGGGCGATGCAGTATTGATGAGTGTTGACGCAGAAATGTGGCAACCGGCTCAGACAGACGCATTGATTTATTTGATGTATGTCTTGTTCTTTATAGCTATTATTGCTACCGTGGTTGGTGTTGTGTTCCAATTTGGATCTGCACTGAAAGATAATCCGGGAGCAGCGTTGAAATCTTTGATCGGTTTGGTTATATTGGTTGCAGTTGTTGTTGTTTCTTGGGCTATGGGTAGTGAAGAACCACTCGTTATTCCGGGTTATAGCGGAACTGAAAATGTTCCTTTCTGGTTGAAGCTTACTGATATGTTCCTCTATTCTATCTATATCTTGTTTGCTGGTACAATCTTGGCAATCATTTTTAGTAGCATTAAGAAGAAATTATCATAACCGATTGAGGTAAATCAATCTAAAGAGTAATTACAATGGCAAAAGGAAAAAGAAAAGTTCCTGATATTAACTCAAGTTCTACAGCGGATATTGCATTCTTGTTGCTGATTTTCTTCTTGATCACGACATCTATGGATACTGACCGTGGTTTGGCAAGACGCTTGCCGCCTCCACCGGAAAAAGACCAGAAGATTGAGGACCAGAAGAAGAAAGAACGTAATGTTCTGCAAGTCTTCTTAAATATGCAGGACCAGTTAATGTGTGGGAATGATTATATTACAGTTGACCAATTGCGTGCGAAAACAAAAGAATTCATTGCCAATCCGTACAATGATGAAACGAAGCCGGAAAAGATTTCAAAGAATGTTGCTTTCTTCGGTACGGTTCAAGTAACGGAAAATCATGTGGTTTCTTTGCGTTGTGACCGCGGTTCTTCCTATAAGGCATATATGGCTGTACAGAATGAGTTGGTAGCAGCTTATAATGAGTTGCGTGATGAATTGGCTCAAGAGAAGTGGCAGAAAAATTATGCTGAGTTGGATCAAGAACAGCAAGATGCAATTCGTGAAATTTATCCTCAGAGAATTTCTGAGGCAGAACCTAAAAAGTACGGAGAAAAGAAGTAATGGGAAAATTTAATAAGACTGGTAAACGTGAGATGCCGGCGTTGAACACTTCTTCTCTGCCTGACCTTATCTTCACCTTGTTGTTCTTTTTCATGATTGTGACAACGATGCGTGAGGTAACATTAAAGGTTGAGTTTAAGGTTCCGCAAGCTACGGAATTGGAGAAACTGGAGAAGAAGTCGTTGGTTACGTTTATCTACGTAGGAAAACCTACTGCCGAATTTCGTAAGAAGTTAGGTAATGAGAGCCGTATCCAGTTGAACGACAGTTATGCTGAAGTTGCTGAAATTCAAGATTATATTATTGGTGAACGTGCCAGTATGAAAGAAGAAGATCAGCCACAGATGACAGTGTCTTTGAAAGTTGACCAAGATACGAAAATGGGTATCGTAACAGATATCAAGGAAGCTCTTCGTCAAGCTTATGCTTTGAAGATTAACTATTCTGCGCAACCGCGTCAGTAAGAGTTGATTTAAGATATAATAAAGGTCGTTTCATTTGTTGAAACGACCTTTATTGTTTTAAGTATATTGGATTTTTAAGATTTCACATTATATACTTCGCAGTAGATGTGTTCCTTTACAGAGTCAAAATCCTTTCCACATTCTATATCTCCATAGGCCATGATGAGCATAGGTAGGTAGTTGTCTCCTGCTTTGTAGGGTGGTTGTTGGTAGGGCTTTTCCCATAAGGAGAATCCTTGCCGTTGATAGAAGTTAATGCGGCGTTTAGCCATTTCTTCTTCGGGTATTTCCACTTCCAAGACGATGGGATGTTTTAAGAGTTGGCACAAATGGTTCAGTACACTCTTTCCATACCCGCCGTTACGCTGTGCGGGGTCAATGGCAAAATGCTCTATATAGTAGAAATGTCCGAAATCCCAGTAAGTGATGAGGCCTACCGGGGTGTTGTTATGGAAGATGATATTGTTATAGAAGTGCGTTTTGGTATCTGTATACTTGCGCAATTCCTCCAGTTCCCGGTACTCCTCTGAAGGGAACGATTGAGTCATTAATTTCTCCATATAGCTGTACAAGTCTGTATCAGCTGTTGTAATACGTTGAAGTCTGATCATAAGTTCTTTAAGTTTAGTTTGTTCTTATTCTGTATAAAATTCAATGATGCGGCGGATAGCTCGTTGGCAGATAGGACAGAAAGTGGGATATTCATTGGTACGCATGCGGCAATTGTCTGCCGGACGGTAGATGCCTTTGGCAGAATAGCCGGCTCCTTCATATACACCTATGGGATATGTTCCACTTTCAGAAGAGGGAGTAGGAACGGGAGTTCCTTGTGCAAGCATGTCTTCCCACTTGGAGGTGAAATTGATTCTCGTGCTGATATTCTGTTCCCAGGGTTCCACATCTAATGGATAGGTATCTGTCATCACGTCATTGTCATAGAAATATTCATCGGCCAGTCCGCCAAAGCTATGCCCGAACTCATGCACCACAACGGGGCGGAACATTGGATGGTGGGCGGTAGTAAGGGTATAGGAATTATAGATTCCACCGCCGCCATATTCTTCCGTATTGGCAAGGATGATGATGTGTTCATACGGTATTCCAGCCAGCGCATCGTGTATGGATTTGACACGGGAGGTTGTCAGATACCGGTCTGAATAGAATGTGCTGAAATGAGAACTGAATGCTGTCCGTTTCCATTCTCCGAGGCGTGGTACACTTACTCCGCTGTCTTCGGAGGGGCTGGCCACTGTTACAATGTTGAAGTGCTTTTTCATGGACCGGAAGGGTTCGTGGGCAAACAGACTTTCGCAGGCAATGGCTGCATCTTTGTAGAATACCGGCATCTCTTCGGGAGTATATCCTTCTGCAAGGATGGCTACGTCGATGCATTTGTCTGTATTGCCGCTTTGCAGCAGATATTTATGTGGTGTGATGTGGGCAGTACCTTTCTGCTGTATTAGGATATCGTCGGGACTGACCGTATGTTTCATGCTTGCCCGTACATTTCTACGCGGGTCAAGGAGTGTTATTTCTATTTCTGCAGGACGCAGGGGATAGGGAAGGAGGAAGGTGTTTTCGAATCCTTTGGTTACTGCTTTGGCTTCATCTGTTTCCAGCCACTCCTGGAAGAGCGAAGAAAAGGATGTTTTGTAGATTACGCTACCATTGGCTGCATCTCGCATAATGATTTGTCCGTTTCCTTGCAGGGGCAGTTCAGACAAGTGATGCTTCCTTCCTGCCCAAGAGGGGAGACAAGACAGTCCGTCCAGGCATATCTCTTGTTTGGCTGCATTTCCGGTAAAGATATAGTCGATACGCAGGGTCTTATCGGCAAAATAATCGGCAAAGCTTTGGGCATGCAAGGATATTGCTGCCATCAGGCATAATAGGAATAAGGAATACTTTTTCATAACGGTTCATTATTATTGCTACGACAAAGATAATATCTTTAAAGCTCATCTGCAATTTTCCAGTCGTGCGAGATGGAATTTGCGTATACGCTTTGAAATGCCGGATATGCGGTATTATTCTTTTTTTTGTAAGAAAAGTTATAAACCGTATTTTTATTGGCGAAAAAATAGCTAACTTTGCATGTTGCCGTATAGATATGCGGGAGATATAGTAATTTATTAATCATTAGAATTTGAAATGGGACATCATCAGTTGGATACTTTAGACGAACAGATTTTAAAACTTATAGCCGATAATGCACGCATTCCTTTCCTTGAAGTGGCTAGAGCTTGTAATGTATCGGGAGCAGCCATTCATCAGCGCATTCAAAAGCTGACAAACTTAGGTATATTGAAAGGTTCTGAATATGTGATTGATCCTGAGAAGATAGGATATGAAACATGCGCCTATATCGGTATCTACCTAAAGGATCCCGCTTCCTTCGATGCTGTAACGAGAGCATTGGAAGCTATTCCCGAGATTGTGGAATGCCATTTTACAACGGGCAAGTATGATATGTTCATAAAGCTTTATGCCCGCAACAACCATCATTTGCTGAGCATCATACATGATAAGTTGCAGCCGCTGGGACTGGCACGTACGGAAACCTTGATTTCTTTCCACGAAGCCATCAAGCGGCAGATGCCTATAACGGTAGAAGAAGAGGAAGATTAATTCTGCCGGCGGATATAATCGACAAATGCATAAGGGCAGGGATGCTTCTCATCTGCGGGATGAGACTCCCTGCTTTTTTCTTGCCATACAGTCGGAGAGACTTCGGGAAAGTAGGCGTCCACCTGAGTGGCTTCTGCATCCACTTCGGTCAGGCAGAGGGCATTCGCAAAGGGGAGTGCCTGGCGATAAACACTTGCACCGCCGATGATGTAGACGTGTTCGTCGGGCTGGCAACTGTTCAGTGCTTCTTCCAATGAGGGAAAAACTTCTGCACCGGGATAGAGCAAATCTTTTTGAGTGGACAGAACAACGTTGCGGCGGTTGGGAAGCGCGCCTTTGGGGAGAGATTCAAAGGTCTTTCGGCCCATGATAATGGTATTTCCCGTGGTGAGGGCTTTGAAACGCTTTAAATCATTGGGAAGCCAAAATAGCAATCGGTTCTGATAACCGATACCTCTCTTTCTATCTACTGCGGCGATAATACTAATCATATGTGTGTAAAATTCTTTTCTCTTTCTATCTTTTTATTATAGGATTTATACTGACACTTTCCCTGCAATATGCGGATGCGGGTTATAGTTGATCAGCTCGAAATCCTCGAACTTGAAGTCGAAGATGCTTTTCACATCAGGATTGATTCTCATCTGCGGCAAATCCCGCGGTTCACGAGATAGTTGGAGCTTTACCTGCTCCAAATGGTTCAGATAGATATGGGCGTCTCCTAAGGTATGGATGAAATCCCCGGCTTTCAGTCCGGTGACTTGTGCCATCATCTGCAGGAGCAGGGCATAGGAAGCGATGTTGAAAGGCACTCCTAAAAAAATGTCTGCACTACGTTGGTACAGTTGCAGACTCAGTCGTCCGTTGGCGACATAGAACTGGAAGAAAGCGTGGCAGGGAGGGAGGTTCATGTTGTCCAAATCGCCTACATTCCATGCGCTGACTATAATCCGGCGTGAGTCGGGATTGTGCTTGATGGTTTCTACAGCTTCGCTGATCTGGTCGATGGATCCGCCTTTATAGTTCGGCCAGGAGCGCCATTGATACCCGTAGATATGTCCTAGGTCGCCGTTTTCGTTCGCCCATTCGTTCCAGATACGTACACCGTTGTTCTGGAGATATTTCACATTGGTGTCTCCCTGGAGGAACCATAGCAGTTCGTATATGATTGATTTAAGATGCAGCTTCTTGGTAGTAAGGCAGGGGAAGCCTTCATCCATGTTGAAACGCATTTGGTGGCCGAATACGCTGATGGTGCCGGTACCCGTACGGTCGCTTTTCTCTACGCCTTCGGTCAGTACGCGGTTCAGCAGGTCTAAATATTGCTTCATGATGTAATGCTCTGTTTTTATCCGAACGCAAAGGTAGGGGAATTAATTAAAGATTAATAATTAAAAATTAAAAACTTAGAGGAAAGGGGTCATCAAGTTTCCCACCCAGCCTACGAATTTCTTCCATCCGGAACGCTTTTTCCAGACTTCAGGAGTGAGCAGCGTACTGTTTTGCATGTCTCGTTCGAACATGGCATTCAGTTCATTGGTGGTCTTGGGGTCGAAGATGAAAGCGTTTGTCTCGTAGTCGTAGCGCAGGCTGCGGCTGTTGAGATTGGCGGTACCTACTGTGCAAAAAGTGCTGTCTACCATCATTATCTTGGAATGGTGGAAGCCGCCGTTGAAGAGGTATATCTTGGCTCCTTTCTTCATCAGCTTATGTGCTATATAGAATGAGGCATCCGGTGTAAAGGCTATGTCTGACACGGCAGGTATCATGATTTCCACTTCAGTACCTTTTTTCAGTGCGTTCTTGATTGCCTTGCGGATTGATTTGGTCGGAACGAAATAGGGATTCACGATTCGGATATTCTTCTGTGCGGCTTGTATGGAAGCTGCATAGGCATGGCTGATGGAGCGTGGTGTTTCGCGTGGCGTGCGGTCTACGATGGCTATTTCTTCGGCAATACTGTCGGGCAGTTGCGGAATGTCCGGAAAATAGGCGGGACCTCCAACGTGTTGTCCCGTCTCTCGGTTCCACATGGTCAGGAAGATGCCTTGCAGATAGCGCACGGCATCTCCTTCAAGATGTATGTGCATATCGTGCCATTTACCGATTTTAGGCAATCCGTTGATGTAGTAGTCGGCGATGTTCATGCCACCGGTATAACCTATCTTTCCGTCAATTACTACTATTTTCCGATGGTCGCGGTGTATGGCGTGGTTTACCCAGGGAAAAGTGATAGGGTCGAACTTGACGATTTCGATGCCTTGGGCATGGATGGATTTCAGATGGTGTTCCTTCAATGGTTGGTTGTTGGACCAGTTACCGAAGGCATCGAACATGGCGCGGACTTCAACCCCTTCCTTGACCTTCTCTGCCAGAAGGCTGAACAAGGCATTGGCTATGGAGTCGTTGCGGAAATTGAAATATTCCAGATGGATATGATGCCGGGCATGGCGGATATTCTCGAAGAGGTCGACGAACTTGTCATGACCGGTCATCAGTAATTTCACTTCATTGTTGTAAGTAACGGGAGCGCCCATTTCCTTCAAGTAATTCATGACGATGGAATCGCTTGTTGTTTGCGCTTCGATATTCCCAATAGAAAAAACGAATAATGTGATGAATAGAATCTTTCTCAAAACTTTCTCCTCTTATTTAGTTTTCTGAGTGGGCAAAGATACAATTTCTTGTTGATATATGTCTGTCCGTTTAAAAAAAAAAATTAGCCCTTACCTTATTGGATAAGATAAGAGCCAAGACTTTGTTGGAGTAGTGCATGTCCTCTTTCTCCGGGCACGGATATGTATTTATGCCATGGATACAATCTTTCGGTAACCGAAATAGAGCAATACTACTCCGGCAATGATTAACGACTTGGGATCAAGCTCTGACGCTCCGCTCCGGATGGCAGTATCAAAGGTCTCGCGCAAGGTGTCCAGTATCAGCTGCACTCCGTCAAGGGCAACGAATAGTACGAGGCACAATGTGAAGCAGAATGCTGCCCATATTTGTGCCAAGTGGTGGCTACGGTCGGGCAAGTGTCGCAGTACGCGGCGGCTGAATCCGTTATCGGCTATTTCCTGCCGGTGTTCGGCAAAGAATGAAGTCAGGAGTTTATCATTATTTTTCATCATAACCATTTTGTTTTAAGTAGGAAGCCATTTTATCTTTCGCCCGCGAGAGGTGGCTTTTTACCGTTCCCGCCGGACATCCGGTGATACCTGCAATCTTTTCGATGCTTTGGTCTTCCATGTAGAAGAGCGTGATGCAGGTGCGTTCCATTTCCTTCAGTGTGGCGAGGGCACGGTAAATGTCTATGTGCTGCCCCACGTCCTGCTGCAGTGTGCTGCATTGAGCATCCACTTGGTACGTATCCAAATCGTCTGTTTCCTTCCGGCTGCGAATATAGTCATAAAAAACATTATAGGCAATACGGTAGAGCCAGGTCGAGAAATTGGATAGATTCTTGAACGAAGCGATGTTTGTATAGGCTTTGATAAACGTATCTTGTGCCAAGTCGTCACTCAACTCGCTGTCGCCGCAGGTCTGGTGCAGGAAGAACCGCCGTACGGACGACTGGTACTTCTTCACCAACCGGTCGAAGGCCTTGGTGTTTTGAAACACCACGACCTGTGCGACTAACGATATGTCATTGAGTTGACTCATTTTTCTTCGTTCTTCTTCTGTTGGCTGTAGAAAATCACCAATTGTCCGAAGCCGGTGAACATGACGAGTAAGCCGATACATCCGAGACCGAATTCTCCGGTAATGGCCCAAAGGAAGATGAACAGGCCGATGCCGACGAATATGTTGTTGATGCCTTTGCTACGGATGTCTGTTGCTGCGGCTTCTTTGAAGAAGTTTTCAGGCAGTTGCTGTCCGCTGGCCAGGGCTTGTTCTGCCAGGCGGTACTTGGCCTTCCGGTTTTTATAGCGGAAGAAGAATACTACGAATATGATGAGTAGCGGCAGTCCGAATACAAAGACGATGGCTGTTACGGCAATCACGGTCTCCGAAGTCTTGCTTCCGAGGTCGAACCCGTTCCAGTCCATACTGCTGTTGTGGTGGGTTCTCCATTTTTCCGGAGCATCGCTACTGCCGGTACCGTTTTCATAAGTCATGATGCTGAGTGTGTCTGTTACGGTTTCTCCATTGATGACAGTGTCCCTCAATTCGATGACTCTTTTCTTGTTCCCCTGACCGTCGTTCTCTGTTACGGTTCTGTTTGCGCCTTGCACCAGTGTGCAGAACATCATGGCGAGCATTAATCCTAAAATGATACGTTTCATAATCTATGGTTTTTTAATTTGTTTCTTTGTTGGTTAGACGTATCGTCACCTTTATAAAGTTGCAAAGAGAAGATATTTTTTTTAGAAAACCGGAAATAAGACGATATTTTTCCGGAAAATGTCTTATTGTCTTTTTCCAGGAATAACAAGAAGTAGGTATTTGCGACTGTAAATAGAGGTAAATATACAAACCGGGTTGTTTCTTATTGTAAATACTGTTATCTTCGCGCATCTGTTTTTATTGGGAAGTCTTGATGAAGTTGAGGAATATAATGAAGTGTTTCCTCCCTCTGCTGTTCATTGCCTATCTGGGAGGAATTACGCTGTTTACCCACTCGCATGTGGTGAATGGTGTTATCATTGTGCATTCCCATCCATTCAAGGGACAGCATGAGCATACAGAGGTGCAGTTGGAAACCATTTTCTATCTTGCCTCTTTCGTCTCCTCTTCCCTTCCGTTGCTTCCGGTTGCCGCGACGGTTTTCCTTGTTTTGTTGTGTGTACTGAGCATTCTCGCCACGGAATGCATCAAGTGTGTAAAGCTTCGTGGCGGTATTTGCCTGCGTGCTCCCCCTTCTTTTTTTTCAAATCCGATAGATTAAGGCAATTCCGTTGTGGGATTGCGTCAACCTCATTGATTAACATATTATTTTAGAAGTACATGAAAAAATATATATTTTTTGTGGTGGGAGCAGTATGTCTGTTACTCTCATCAACCGTTTATGCCGAAGATTTGAAGAGTACCGATGCCAATATTGTCGGTCATGTAATAGAAAAAAGTACAAGGGAACATTTGCCTTATATGACAGTTTCGCTGAAAGGCACCACCATCGGGACCATGACCGATGCCACCGGTCACTATTTCCTAAAGAATTTGCCTGAAGGTGAGTTCACGTTGTCCGTCAGTGCCGTAGGTTATAAGTCGCAGGAGCGCAAAGTCGTTCTGAAACGTGGTAAGACCTTGGAAGAGAACTTTGAGTTGGAAGAAGACATGGTGGCACTGGACGGGGTGGTAGTCACAGCCAACCGCAACGAGACTGCCCGGCGTTTGGCACCCACTTTGGTCAAAGTGGTCACTCCTAAACTGTTTGAGCAGACAAACTCGCATACTTTGTCGCAAGGACTGGCCTTTCAGCCAGGTGTGCGGGTGGAGACCGATTGCCAGAATTGCGGTTATTCACAAGTGCGCATCAACGGGCTGGATGGGAAATATACCCAAATATTGATAGACTCACGTCCCATCTTTTCCTCTCTGGCCGGTGTGTATGGGTTGGAACAGATTCCCGCCAACATGATAGAGCGTGTGGAAGTGGTGCGTGGAGGTGGTTCAGCCTTGTTCGGTTCTTCGGCCATTGCCGGAACGGTGAATATCATTACGAAGGAACCGATTCGCAATTCCGGTTCTTTCTCGCATACCATTTCCAATTTCGACGGTTCCGGCTCGTTCGACAACAACACGACCCTGAATCTTTCCTTGGTTTCTTCGGACAGTAAGATGGGGGCTTATGTGTACGGCCAGAGCAGGCATCGTTCGGCATGGGACTCCAATGGAGACAGTTTCTCCGAATTACCGAAGCTGAAGAACCAGACTGTCGGTCTGAATGCTTACTACCGGACAAGTGCCTATTCCAAGCTGAGCCTTGAATACCATCATATGGAGGAATTCCGCCGTGGTGGAAGTGGCTTCAGCCTTCCCCCTCATATAGCCGAGGATGCCGGATTGAACGGTACTGGGGCGCCCGGACTGGTGGAACAGCTGAAACATTCCATCAACACGGGTGGGCTCAAGTTCACGGCTTTCTCCAAAAACCAGAAACATACGTTCAGTACCTATGCTTCGGCTCAGCACATCGTGCGCAATAGTTATTACAGCGCTTATGGAATGACTACGGACTTTACCGGTGTGCTGGGTGCCCAGTATATTTATCATTTTGACAAGTGTCTGTTTATGCCTGCCGATTTGACCGGAGGCATTGAGTTCAATCACGACAATCTGCATGACAAGGCAACGGACGTACAGAAGTATCGTGATGCTGCTTTGGCCGAAGATCCTACGGCAACGGGTGACCACTTGCAACAACTGATTGAGAAATATACCCCCGCCCCGTTGAACCAAGTGGTGAATATAGCAAGCGCCTATGCCCAGAATGAGTGGAAGAACGAACAGTGGAGTTTCCTGATTGGCGGGCGCGTGGATAAAAACAGCATCATGGACAAGGCTGTTTTCAGTCCCCGTGCCAATATCCGTTACAATCCTACTCAGGATGTGAATATCCGTTTCAGTTATGCTGAGGGATTCCGTGCTCCACAAGCGTTTGATGAAGATCTGCATATCAGTAATGTGGGTGGAGAGTTGGTTTCCATTGTCCGCGCCAAAGGATTGAAGGAAGAGCGTTCGCGCAGCTTCAATGCTTCGGTAGATTGGTACCACTATTTCGGAGATTTCCAGGCAAACCTACTGGTGGAAGGCTTCTACACGAAACTTTCCGACCCGTTTGTCCTGACGCCTCCGGTGAAAGATCCGGATGGTAGCGCTTATCTGATACAGACCCGCATCAATGGTTCGGGAGCTAAAGTGTATGGCGGCACATTGGAAGGAAAGGTTGCCTATAAGGATAAGGTTCAGTTGCAGGCAGGGTTGACACTTCAACGAAGTATCTATGACTCTCCCGAAGAATGGAGTGCGGATGAGGAGCACTTGTCGGAGAAAGAACGTTACAGCGACAAGATACTGCGTACTCCTGACGTCTACGGCTACTTTACAGCTACCTATATGCCGGTTAAAGCCTTCTCAATAGCTTTGAACGGCAATTATACCGGGCGGATGTACGTTCCCCATTTGCTTTCGGAGGTGAACGGTGAGGCGGATGTATTGGTAAAGAGTCCGGACTTCTTTGAACTTGGAACAAAGATAGCTTACGACTTTGATTTTCAAGGGTTCTGTTTGCAGCTCAATGCCGGTGTACAGAATATATTCAATTCTTATCAGAAAGATTTTGATAAAGGAGCGAGCCGCGATTCCGGTTATATCTACGGACCGGGTGCACCGCGTTCCTATTTTGCAGGGGTGAAACTCAGTTTTTAAAAAGAGTATTGAACCGTGCTTTTTGTTTAGCCCCGTAGATTGGTGAAACGTATTTTGCACTATCTTTGCTGCCATAAAACAGTTCAAAGCATGAAGCTACCCTCATCTTTCACCGATTATACACGCGCCCTCTTGGGTGTGGAAGAATATGAAAAGCTGGCTGCCGCCCTGGAAGGGGAGCAGCCGGTCAGTATCCGACTGAATGAAGATAAATTGTCAGCATCTTCATTCAGTCTTTTTCGTTCCTCTTTTAGGCATGTCCCTTGGTCTGCTGTCGGATACTATCTGGACAAGCGGCTGACATTCACTTTCGATCCACTGTTTCATGCAGGTTGCTATTATGTGCAAGAAGCCTCGTCCATGTTTGTGGAGCAGGCTTTGAGGCGGTATGTGGGCGAAGGACCGGTGGTGATGCTTGACCTCTGTGCGGCTCCCGGCGGGAAATCCACGCATGCCCGTAGCGTGTTGCCCGCAGGCAGTTTGCTGGTGGCCAATGAGGTAATCCGCAACCGCTCGCAGGTATTGGCGGAGAATCTTGCGAAGTGGGGGCATTCCGGTGTGGTGGTCACTAATAATGATCCGGCGGATTTTTCTTCCTTGACGGACTTCTTCGACGTCATATTGACGGATGTCCCCTGCTCTGGCGAGGGGATGTTCCGTAAAGACCCCGTTGCGGTAAGTGAGTGGAGTGGAGAGAATGTGGAAATCTGCTGGCAGCGCCAGCGTCGCATCGTTACGGATATCTGGCCTTGCTTGAAGCCCGGAGGCATTCTCATCTACAGTACTTGTACCTATAATACAAAAGAAAACGAAGAGAACATCCGTTGGATACGGGATGAATTCGGGGCGGAGGTATTGCCATTGGAAATTTCTACTGACTGGAATATTACGGGTAATCTATTGTCGGGAGAGGACTTTCCCGTCTATCGTTTCCTGCCCCATCGGACGAAGGGGGAAGGATTCTTTTTGGCAGTTCTCCGCAAACCGGGCGTGAGCGATGGGAATACCTGGGCCGGGCAGGTGAAATCCCGGGAAAAAGGAAGAAAACCCCAAGGAAAAGGAGCGAAAACTCCGGGTGTTTCCAAAGAACAGCTTTCGGCACTGCATGAGTGGTTTGCGGTTCCGGATAATTACGAATTTATCGTCAATGGCAACAACGTCAGCGCTTTCCCTAAAGCGTATCTCTCCGAACTGTCGGCTTTGCGTTCGTCACTCCGTATCGTGCAGGCTGGGGTAGATGTTGCCGAGTTGAAAGGAAAAGACTGGATGCCTGCTCATGGGCTCGCCATGAGTATAGCACTGAATCCGGATGCCTTTGCCCATGAAGAGATAGGCCGCGAGCAGGCCATCAGTTATCTGCGCAAGGAGGCTGTTGTCCTTTCGGAGACTGCTCCGCGCGGCATTGTCTTGCTCACCTACAAACAGATACCTCTAGGATTTGTCAAGAATATAGGTAACCGTGCCAATAATCTTTATCCCCAGGAATGGCGCATACGCAGCGGATATTTGCCGGAAGGGGTGCTGGAATTGGCAACAATAACCGGGTGAAATCAATCACGTTACTGCAAAGCTGCTGTATATATTTTGCAGTATAATAATAGAGTAGGAATGTACTATTTTTTATTGTTTCTTCAATGCAGTATTTTGTTTGTTCAAGCATTTTCTATATATAGATAACTGTTTTAAAACTAATACTATTTGCTTATGCTTAAAAAAACGATTACTGCCTTAAGCCTACTTTGTATCCTTGCAGCCTGCCAGAGTGACGACAACTCTTCACCACAACCCAAGCCCCGCAAAGACATTGCCTTGACCCGTGCCGAGCAGGAGATGACGGATTTAGGAACGGATTTCGCTTTCCGTTTCTTTAATCAGGTTTGTAAAACTGAGGTGGAAAAGCCCAATCTGTTCATCTCTCCTTTGAGCGCTTCGCTCTGTCTGTCTATGATTGCCAATGGAGCGTTGGGAAACACACTATCTGAGATGACAGATGTCCTGGGCTTTTCGGGCTATTCGTTGGAAGAAATGAACAACTATAATAAGAAGCTGGTGGAGGCGTTGCTCGATTTGGACAATACCACACAGTTGGGAATTGCCAATTCCATCTGGATAAAGAAAGGGTTCGGTGTTCATGACGACTTTGTAAGCGTAAACAAAAAGATGTATGACGCGCAAGTGCAGGAGCTGGATTTTGCCTCTCCCAAGGCTCCGGACATTATAAACGGCTGGTGTGCCGGGAAAACGAATAATTGCATCCCCAAAGTCTTGAATGAGATTCCGGAGACGGCGCGTCTTTATCTGTTGAATGCGCTTTATTTCAAGGGGATTTGGAAGAATCAATTCAAAAAATCGGATACGGCAGAAGAGGCTTTTACGAATGCTGACGGAAGCAAATCGACTGTACACATGATGAATCTTCGTGACGAGAGATTCAACTATGCCGAGAATGAGTATTTCTCAATGGCAGAGTTGCCTTACGGCAATGAGGCTTTCAGTATGGTGGTGCTCTTGCCGGCAGAGGGAAAATCGTTGGATGAGTGCCTGCCGCAGCTGAATGACGAGCGTTGGGGGGAATGGAACAGTAGTTTATCAAGCTTTGCCTTGAACCTTAAGTTACCCCGGTTTGAAATGGAATATGATAAAGAACTCATTGACGATATGATGGCAATGGGAATGCAGGAGGCTTTTACTCCATCGGCCGATTTTTCCGGAATGGCGGATGAGGATTTGTTTATCAGTTTGCTGCAACAGTTCACTTATGTGAATGTGAATGAAGAGGGGACGGAAGCTGCGGCTGTAACTGTCGGAGGAATGGACCTGGCCGTTCCCGGACCAAGTACGGTAATTCCGTTCTATGTGGACCGTCCTTTCATCTTCCTGATAAAGGAGAAGAGTACGGGGGTTATTCTGTTTATGGGTAAAGTCACAAAACTATAACTACAATATATTGAAATAGAAAGAGCTGTCTGCCAACCGCAGACAGCTCTTTCTATTTATAACCGGCTCTTGTATATCTGTGCCATTGCCTTCTGATACTGGTTTTCCAGTTGCAGAAGGTTTGTCTTGCTTTGATAGACAACCGATATTTCAACGAAGTATTCAATCATACTGATTTGTCCTCCCATAAGTGCTTGTTTCAGTAAAGAAAGGTCTTGCTGTTGATGGAAGGTGCGCTCGTATTCCTCCATGGAAGCGTGCAGGTTCTTGGCCTCTTCATAGAGTTGCCACAAGGCAGAGCTGGCTTGCAGTGCGGCGTTCTCCTTTTGATAGTCTATGTTGAGCGCTTGTGTCTTGGCTATCTTGACCTTATTGCGGTTTTCGAAAAGCGGGAAAGAGAAGCCTACTACTACGCCGTTCAGCGGATGCCCCGATTCGGTATTTCTACGGTAACCCAGTTCCAGTTTGGGTAGCCAGCCTTGCTTGCTTGCCGAAATCTGTTTCCGGGCAGCAGAACTTTCACCCTGCAAGGATTGCAGGGTGGGGTCTGAAGCCAGCAGTTCGTCGGCTAGCGAGCGGAAGTCGGCCGGCAACGGCACTGCCGGGTACTCTGTCAATCCGAGTGTTTGGGCGTCGGGTGTGGTACCGGGCATGGGACGTCCCGGTGTGAGCGGCTGGTTTCCGTTGAGGACAAGCAGCTCTTTCAGTTTGTTGTTAAGTGCCGTCTGGTTCATGCGGGCTTCCGTGCGTACATTCAGCAACTCCAGATTAATCTTGTTGGTTTCCAGTGCATTGGCATCTCCCGTTTCCAAACGTCGGGTGTACATGGCCGACAGCTCCTCCGCATTCTTTAACCGTTCGTCGAGCAGGGCTTGCTGGCGTTGCAGCATGATGATGTCCAGGCATACTTCCTTCGCTTGCAGCAATATCTGCTGGCGGAAGGCGGTGGCTTGTGCATCCAGTGCATTTGTCTTGAGTCGGTTCATCTTCCCTCGGGTGGCGTAAAGCGTGGGGAAGTCGAAGCTTTGTGAGATGACCATTTCGCCGACTGTTTCGTCACTGTTCTTGGAGTCCCAAAGGTGGGCGTATGACAGTGTAGGGTCGGAGAGGTTGTTGTTTGTCTTGTTCTCCAGTTTTTGTGAGGAAATGAGGTGGGAGTTAGCCTGCAACTCCTTGTTGTTGGCCTCTATCTGCTGGAGCACGGCATCAATGCCGGACGTTTGTGCGCTCATCCCCACAAAAGCGAGGATGGCGGCGCTGAATATGAAAAATCTTTTATTCATTGTCTGACGTTTTAGGTTGTTGGTTACGGTGCATCATCAGATAAACAATCGGAATGATGAAACCGTTCAGGAACGTGGATGTTAAAAGGCCGCCTAAGATAACCTTTGCCATCGGGCTTTGTATCTCGTTGCCCGGCAGGTCGCCACTGAGAGCCAGCGGGATAAGTGCCAGTGCACTGGATAGGGCGGTCATCAGGATTGGATTCAGACGGTCGAGCGAACCGCGGATAACGCTGTCGTAGACGCCATAGCCTTCTTCCTGCTGCAAGTGGTTGTAATGGCTGATGAGCAGCATTCCGTTTCGGGTGGCGATACCGAACAGTGAGATGAAACCGATGATGGCGGGGATACTCACTTCTCCCGTTGTGATGAGCAGGGCGAATACACCGCCTATCAATGCCAGCGGCAGATTGATAAGGATGATGGCGCTCTCCTTCACACTGCGGAATTCATGGTAGAGGAGCAGGAATATCACCACGATGGACATGAACGAAGTAAGTGCCAGAGTGCGGCTTGCTGCCTGCTCGCTTTCGAATTGTCCGCCGTATTCGATGTGGTATCCTTCCGGCAGTTTGATTTGTGCGTCTACCTGGGCTTGTATATCATTGACTACACTTCGCAGGTCGCGGTCGGCCACGTTGGCGGAGATGACGATTTTACGCTTTACATTCTCGCGGCTGATGGTGTTCGGACCCATGGCCGAGCGGATTTCCGCTACATAGTTCAGTGGAATTTTCTGTCCGTCGCCCGTATCAATCATCAAGTTGCGTATTTTTTCCATTTTGTCGCGCAGGTCGTCTTTCACGCGTACGGTTAGGTCGAAGCTCTTTCCCTTTTCGTAAACTTGGGAAACGGCTTCACCGGCCAGACAGACATTGACAAATTCCGAAAATTCGGGCAGTGAAATGCCGTATTTGGCAAGCATTTCCCGTTTGGGCGAAATGACAAGTTGCGGACGCTCAATCTGCTGTTCCACGTTTAGGTCAGCAATACCGGGAATACCCTGGATGGCACTCTTGATTTCATTGCCCAGAGTGAACATGCGGTTCAGATCGTCGCCGAACAGTTTGATGGCGATGTTCGCCTTTGTACCGGATAGCATGGCGTCTATACGGTGGCTGATAGGCTGGCCTATTTCCACGTTTGCCCCTACAATGGTACCCAGTTTTTCGCGGACTTCTGCCACGAGCTCGCTGCGTGAGCGGTCTTTCAACTCAAACGGTGCCTCAATCTCAGAGACGTTTACTCCCAGAGCGTGTTCGTCCAGTTCTGCACGTCCCGTTTTACGGGCCACGGTCTGTATTTCGGGGATGGAGAGCAGTAGCTCCTCGGCACGGTGCCCCATCTTGTCGCTTTCTTCCAGGGAGATACCCGGAAGCGAGGAGATATTGATGGTGAACGAACCTTCATTGAAAGGCGGCAGGAACGAGCGGCCCAGGGTGAAGAAACAGCCGAGTGCCACTACAAATAGTCCGATAATACCTCCAAGTACCCCTTTCTTATGCCCCAATACAAAAGTCAGTGCTGAACCATACCATTGCTTCATCTTGCGTGCTACGGCAGAATCGCTGTTTTCGTTATTTTGTTTTTTCGTTTTCTCTTTTCCCAATAGATAGGAGCAAAGTACCGGCGTTACGGTCAGTGCCACAACGGTTGAAGCCGCCAATGCCACGATGAATGCAATGCCTAGTGGTACCAACATCCTACCTTCCATACCACTAAGGAAGAACAGTGGTACGAAGCTGACAATGATGATCAGCGTTGAATTGAGGATAGGCATACGCACTTCTTTCGAAGCATTGAACACCACTTCCAGAATAGGAAGTTGCTCGCCGGCAGGTTTCAGTCGGTTTTCGTGCAAACGCTTGTAGACATTCTCCACGTCCACGATGGCATCATCCACCAGCGAACCGATGGCGATAGCCATACCTCCCAGGCTCATGGTATTTATCGTAAAGCCCATATAGTGCAGGGCAAGGATGGAGGCAATCAGTGACAACGGCAGTGTCACCAGCGAGATGACTGTGGTACGTACGTTGGCAAGGAACAGGAAAAGCACGATGACAACGAAAATACCTCCCTCCAACAACGACTTCTGAACGTTTCCGATGGAACTTTCGATGAAACGGCTTTGACGGAAGATGTCTGTGGAAACCTTTACGTCCGCCGGTAGATTCTTCTGCAGGTCTTGCAGGGAAGCTTCCAGTTTGTCTGTAAGCTCCAGCGTGCTTGTGGCGGGTTGCTTGGTGACTGTCAGCAGTACGGCATGCTTACCGCGTTCCGAGGCGGTACCCAGTTTAGGAAGTTTGGCTCCGATTTGAACGTCGGCAATATCTTCCAGCAGGATAGGGGCGCCGGAGACTCCGTTGCTCCGCACCACGGCCTTGGCTATCTGGTCTACCTTGTCGGTAGAAAGTACGCCGCGTACGATATATTCATTGCCATATTCATAGAGTACTCCACCATTGGCATTCAGGTTCATTTCGCGGGTGATGTTCATCACTTCGCTCAATGTCACGCCGTAATGGCGCATCCGTTCCGGGTCCAGCTGCACTTGATATTCCTTGATGTCGCCGCCCAGTACGGCTACTTGTGCCACACCGCCCGTAGAGAGCAGGCGGGGACGTATGGTCCAGTCGGCAATGGTACGCAAATCCAGCATAGAGGTCGAATCTGCTGTCAGACCTACAATCAGCATCTCGCCCAAAATGGACGATTGTGGGCCTAGTGTCGGTTTGCCTACGTTGGCCGGTAAGGATTCGTTGACGACTGCCAGTTTCTCACTGACAATCTGCCGGGCAAGATAGATATCTGTATCCCAGTCGAATTCTACCCAGACTACAGAAAAACCGTTCGTTGAGGAAGAGCGTACACGGCGCACACCCGTTGCACCGTTTACAGCCGTTTCTACGGGAAAAGTGACCAGTTGTTCCACTTCCTCTGCTGCCATACCGTTTGCTTCGGTCATGATGACCACGGTCGGCGCATTGAGGTCAGGGAACACATCCACTTCCGTATGCATGGCGGTATAAGTACCGCCAATCAGCAACAGCACCGATGCTACCAGCACCAGGATGCGGTTCTGAAGAGAAAAACCAATTATTTTGTTTAACATCTTTCTATTTACTATTTACAATGTACAATGTACAATTGGGCTGCGCAATGTCAGCCGCACTTGCTGTTTTATCTAATATTTCTTGTTTATCTGACTTTACACTCCCATTCGTCACGTAACCCTTATACTGCATAGCGAAATGGTACTTTGTAAATTGTCAAATTGTACATGAGATTAGTGTTCATGGCTATGTGCCGGAATAGCATTCGTTGCCGATGCCAGCTTCACTTGATAGGCTCCTTGGGTTACGACGCGATCGCCTGCTTTTATGCCGGAAAGGATTTGTACACTCTCGCCATTGTCGGCACCCAGGGTGACAAGCTGTTTTTTGTAGCCCTCTTCATCCAGTTGCAGGTAGACAAAGAAGCTGCCTTGTTCCTCGGTCAGCGCACTGTGAGGAAGAGACAACACGTTCTCCATTGGTGAGGATAATAGGAATACTTCTACAAACGAGCCGGGAATAACGTCTCCCTTATTGTCGAATTCAAAAGTTACGGGTATATAATATCCGTTCTCACCCGAAGCCTTTCCATAAGAAAGCATGCGCCCGCCCAGTTCTTTCAATGTATATACCTTATTATTATAAGGAGTACAGAAGTTGGCGGAACCGATGCTGTTCAGGTAAGGATAGTACTTTTCGGATACATCCGCACGCAGGAAAAGCTTACGGTTCTGGGTGACGCTTACCAACGGCTGGCCGACGCTGACGTAGTCCCCTTCTTTCACCAACAGATTCTTCACATAACCGCTGATGGGAGAAACAACCGCCTGGCCGCTTGCCGAATGGTTCTTTGCGACTGCCTCGTAACTGATACGGGCATTTTCATAAATCTGTTCGGCTTGCGCGAATTCCTTTTCAGATACGATTTTGTTGCCTACGAGTGCTTTCATACGCTCATATTCCTTTTTGGAAACTTCGTAGGCTATCCGGGCTTTCTGCACCGGGTCTCCGTCGGCCATGTTTTTGGATGACAATACCACCAAAGGAGTACCTTTGCTGACGCTCATTCCTTCGATAACTTTTCCCTTGAAGGAAACCACGCCTGCTACTGTAGCTACGGCTACGCTCTCGTCTCCTTGGGCTGCCATCACCTGGCCGCTGGTCTTGATGACTTGATGGAAACTACCCGGTTTAACAGTGCTGACTGCTACGCCGGCAGCTTGTGCCTTTGCCGGTGGCAGGATGATTTCATCGCTTCCTCCGGCATGGTTTTCCTGCTTTTCGTGCTCATGGTTGTGTCCCTCATGTTCGTGGTCATGTCCTTCGTGGTCATGTCCGTCATGATTGTGCTCTTCTGTTTCGTGATTATGTCCTTCGTGGCTGTTTCCGGACTTGCTGTTGCAGGAGCCTAAAAGGAATAATCCCAAGACTCCCATGAAAATAACTTTTTTCATGATGATATTTGTTCTTACTTTTTGATTTTGAATACAAAGTTAGGGCATAGGGCGTGCAACCAAATTGCATTGTTCCTTATGCCGGATAGAAATCTGTCCCGGTGATGTTCCGGTAACAGTTAAGCAAGAAGAGACGGAGGGGCACGAAGTCCCGTAGCACATATGATAAATGTACTATGAAGAGATTCCAAATAGATACACTCCTGCCTGCTTATATCAAACTCGGGTAGGATGAGTAACTTGGAAAAAGGTTCAATGAGTAGGGTGACTGTCCACAAGGCATCCGGATGTGAACACACATCATTGGAAGAGCTGGGCGTCTGTTGTACAAAGTGGGTTGTCATGCATCCCGTGTCGCAACAGCAGTGCTCGTTGCCCGGGCTATGACGGTGTCCGCAGCAATCGGCGGTGATATCATTCTTCATGCATATCATTCCGTCGGCATGATGATGGTGGGGAATGACGGGTATCACCAGCATTATCAAGCTGATGAAAAAAAGAATATAGGTTATGTACTGTTTCTTTTTCATTCCTCTATCTTTGGACGGATGCAAAGATAGAGGTTAAGGACTTAATTACCAAATAGAAAATGCTAAAAAGGTTTGAATAACATATTCAATCCCTCATTCATGCTGGGGTGGGTGAAAATGAAGTCCCGCAGGAAATGGTAACGCTGTCCCGTTTTCATGATTGATGCTACGGTATTGATTACTTCCGGTGCATCGGCACAAAGTAGGGTACAACCCAGAATCCGTCCGGTATGGATGTCTACAATGGCTTTGAGCATACCGTCTATGCTGTGTAGCGTACGGGCACGTGGAATCATGGCAGCAGGGATACGTGCCACATGTATGGAATAACCGTTCTTCATCGCTTCCTCTTCCGTCAGTCCTATATGTGCCAGCGGTGGGTCGGTGAAAATGGCAAAGGGGATTGGATACCGGTCTTTTGTACTCCTTTTTTTGTTTTCAAAGAGTTGGTTACGGATGATACGGAAATCATCGATGGACAAGTAGTCGAACTGTTCGTCTCCTCTTACGTCCCCCAGGGCCCATACGTGTGGGGCTGTAGTCCGTAATTGGTCGTCGACAACGATGGCTCCCCGCTTGTCTGTTTGTATACTCGCTTTTTCCAGATTCAGCTCTGCAGTCATGGGCTTACGGCCAATGGCTACCAGCAAGGCATCTCCTTTCAGGTAGTAGGGAGTGCCGTTTGCACTGTCCGTATAGGTCAGTGTTATTCCTTCGGCTGTGTCGTACACGGATTGGACACGGGCGTTCAACCGGACATTGATACGTTTTCGGTTCAATGCTTCCAGCATGGAGGCGGCAATGTCGCGGTCCACTTTAGGCAGAAAGCGGTTTCCCGCTTCCAGCAGTGTGACGTGGCTTCCAAAGCCTGCATACATAGTGGCAAACTCCAATCCGACAGCACCGCCGCCGATGACGAGCAGGTGTGCGGGCAGTTTGTCCGATTGCAGCAAGGTCTCACTGGTATATACATACTTGCTCTCCTTGAGTCCGTCGATGGCAGGCAGGATAGGGGAGGACCCGGTGTTGATGAATATTTCTTTCCCCTCAAGAATCGTTTCGTCCTTGCCGGAAATTATACGGATTGTATTTTCGGACAAGAAAGAAGCAGTTCCGTCATAGAGGGTTATGTTAGGCTTGTTTTTTACATTTTCATAATTTTTCTCACGCAGGAAGGATACAAGCTTGTCTTTCCGCGCCACGGCAAGTGCATACAGTTTGGACTGGTTCTTATAATCGTCATAGTATCTCCTTTCCGCATATTCCGATTCGTGAATCAGGGCTTTGGTGGGGATACATCCTACATTAACACATGTCCCTCCGTACATCTGGGGGGAGCGTTCCACTATGGCTACTTTCCAGTTCCGTTCGGACAGTTCAGCAGCCAATAACTTCCCGCCTTTGCCGAATCCTATTATGATGGCATCATATTGTTTCATTTTAATATCTCTTAGTTAAGTGTTTAGTAAAATGAAAACAATATGTATCGGCCATTTGTTCGGACGCTGGGTTTAGCGGATGCTTATCGTTCCAGTTCGCGGAGGGAGTCCATTTTCTTCTTTTCAAGGAATTCGTAGATGCCGCTCAAATGCTCTTTCACTTGCTTGTTCCCGAATTCATATACCTTGCTCACCAGTCCGTCCAGGAAGTCACGGTCGTGGCTGACGAGAATCAGGGTGCCGTCAAAATCCAGCAGAGCCTGCTTCAGGATATCTTTGGTTTTCATGTCCAGATGGTTGGTCGGTTCGTCCAGTATCAACAGATTCACCGGTTCGAGCAGGAGCTTTATCATGGCAAGGCGTGTACGCTCTCCACCGGAAAGCACCTTGACCTTCTTCATGGATTCTTCGGGGCCGCCGAACATGAAGGCTCCCAGCAGGTCGCGTATCTTGTTGCGGATTTCCCCTTTGGCAACGTCGTCTATGGTCTGGAACACGGTTAGGTTCTCATCCAGCAGTGAGGCCTGGTTCTGTGCAAAATATCCAATCTGCACGTTATGTCCTATGGTGAGTGTACCTTCATGCTCTATTTCCTTCATAATGCATTTTACCAACGTTGACTTTCCTTCACCATTCTTGCCGACGAAAGCAACCTTGTCTCCCCGTTCTATGGTGAGATTGGCGTTCTTGAAGACCACATGGTCACCGTAACTTTTCCCTACTCCTTCCATGATGACGGGATAATTGCCCGAACGGGGGGAGGGAGGGAATTTGAGGCGCAACGCTGAAGTGTCTTCTTCGTCCACTTCCAGCAGCTCCAGTTTTTCCAGCATCTTTACGCGGCTCTGCACTTGCAGGGTCTTGGAGTAGGTACCTTTGAACCGTTCGATGAATTCCTTGGTTTCGGCAATGAACTTCTGCTGGTCGTCGTAGGCTTTCTGTTGCTGTTCACGGCGTTCCTTGCGGAGTTCCAGGTATTTGGAATAGTTTACTTTATAATCGTATATCCGGCCCATGGTCACTTCGATGGTACGGGTGGTGATGTTGTCCACGAACTTGCGGTCGTGGCTGATGACGATGACAGCCTTTCCGTTGCTGATAAGAAAATCTTCCAGCCATTGTATGGATTCTATGTCCAGATGGTTGGTCGGCTCGTCCAGCAACAGTACGTCGGGCTTCTGCAGCAACAGTTTGGCAAGCTCGATGCGCATGCGCCATCCACCGCTGAAGTCACTGGTCTGGCGGTTGAAGTCTTCGCGTACGAACCCCAGTCCGAGCAGTGCTTTTTCCACATCCTCCTCGTAATTGGTGGAGTCGATGGCATAGAACTTTTCGCTCAAGGCGGAGACGTTCTCGATAAGTTCCATGTAACTGTCGCTTTCGTAGTCGGTACGCGTTTCCAGTTCCTTGTTGAGGCGCTCTATCTCGGCTTCCATTTCATGCAGGTGGGCAAAGGCCTGTGCTGCTTCCTGGAATACGGTACGGCCGTCTTCCGTCATAAGGTGCTGCGGAAGGTAAGCTATGACACTGTCTTTGGGGGCTGAGATTTTTCCACGGGTAGGCTGTCTTACACCTGCCAGGATTTTCAATAATGTACTTTTCCCCGCTCCATTTTTACCCATCAGGGCGATGCGGTCTTTCTCGTTGATAACGAAAGATATATCACTGAATAAAGTTGTGCCGCCAAATTCCACGGCCAGTCCGTCTATAGAAATCATTATATGTTTTTTTAATGAGCTGCAAAGATAGTGCAAATTGAGTGCAGAATTTTCATGCTTGCATGAAAAAGTTATGCCGGGATGCAGCTTATCTTATTTAAAGATAGTGCAAATCTATTATTTTTTATATCTTTGCCCCTATATAAACAAAACGCATAGGTCATGGAAATAGAAAAAGTGTCAGGAGATTACCGTCCGCTTATTCTGGTTGCGGAAGATGATGATAGTAACTTTAAACTGATAAAGGCTATCATCGGCAAGAAATGCGAGATACTATGGGCAAAGAATGGTGAGGAGATTGTAAATTTGTTCGAAGAGAATCGCGACAAGGCGGAAGCTATTCTGATGGATATAAAAATGCCTATTATGAACGGGCTGGATGCTACGGTGATTATTCGCAAGAAGGATAAGGAACTTCCCATCATCATGCAGACCGCTTACGCCTTTACTGCCGACCGCGAAAAAGCCTTGGAGTGTGGAGCCTCGGAAGTGTTGGTAAAACCCATCACTCTGTCTGCTTTGCGTACATGTCTAAGCCGTTATTTACCCAAATTGGTTTGGTAAGGCTTTACTGATAATAAAAAGGGAACCGGACGACTAAGTAATGAATATTATCATCCGGTTCCCTTTTTTTATTCTTGTGCATTGTCTTTTCTCTCTTCCATCTTCTTTTTTACAAATTCGATTTTGAGATTGGCTTCTTCCATATTCTTCTTTATTTCCGTCATGGATGATAGCAGTTGTGCCAGTTCGTAGACGCTGGCAAGGGCCTGGCGATCGGCGGCAGTCATGGTGATGGAATAGGGGCGTTCCCCTTGATAGTTGACTTTGATATTCTTGTCCTTGTTCAGATAAAGGAACCCCATGACGTTTCCGTCTTCTCCCAGTTTGAAGTCTGCCTTTTCAATCTTTTCACCGAGGTCAGTGGTTTCGTAGCTGTCTTTGGCGGCGGGTGTTTCGGCAAAGCTACCATCGGGAGCAGTGACTTTGACGGCCACATGGTGGATATTATGGGCTCCGCAATAAATGGAAGTCATGCTCATGACTCCGTTTTCGTCTACCTGGAAGCGAAGGAAAGAGCGATGCAGATTTTTTTCTATCACTTGGGAAGGATGAAGGTAATTGCCGATATTCTGGTATTCGGCATCTTTTTCAAAAGTGTATTTCCCTTTGATTGCATCGAAATCCTTTTGCTTGGCTTGAAGCATACTGTCCAGATAGACCAGGCTCTTTTCCTGCTCTTTCAGTTCCACTTCCTGCATCAGGCCGATGCCTGCACGGCGAGTTTCAAACGCTTTGGGATAGAGCATCTTGATGCTGTCAATCAGAATCTTCGCTTCATTGTAGTTGCCGAGTTCAAACGCTTCGCGGGCAGCTTGTAGTTTTTCACCGGCCTTCTTCTCCACATCTTCGCAAGAGAAGAGTGTACAGCATAGGCATGCAAGGAGTATTACTTTTTTCATATTTGTTGTTCTTGGAGTTAGAGTCCACAAAAATAGAAATAATATCTTTATCTTTGCAGCATTTTAATGTGCAAATGTGCTAATAGACCATTAACACATTTGCGTATTCATTACATTAGCGCATTATTTATGATAGATTTGACGGCAGAAGAACTGAAGCAATATTTTAGTGATGATATATTCAAGCGGATATCCGAAACGGCTGATGAATTGGGATTGGAATGTTACGTAGTCGGTGGATATGTACGTGATATTTTCCTGCAACGTCCTTCCAAGGATATTGATGTGGTGGTGGTAGGCAGTGGCATTGCCATGGCCGAGGCGCTGGGTAAGCGTCTGGGGCGTGGGGCGCATGTTTCCGTCTTCAAGAATTTCGGTACGGCACAATTGAAGTACTATGGTACGGAAGTTGAGTTTGTGGGTGCAAGAAAAGAATCGTATACACACGATTCCCGCAAGCCTATTGTAGAGGACGGTACATTGGAGGATGACCAGAACCGCCGTGATTTTACCATCAATGCACTGGCTGTTTGCCTGAACCGGGTGCGTTATGGCGAGTTGGTCGACCCCTTTGGCGGTATTGGAGACTTGAAGGAAAAGACCATCCGGACTCCCCTCGACCCTGATATAACTTTCAGTGATGACCCTTTGCGCATGATGCGCTGTGTCCGTTTTGCCACCCAGCTGGGATTCTATATTGACGATGAGACATTCGATTCTCTGGAGCGTAATCGCGAACGCATCTCCATCATCTCCAAAGAACGCATTGCAGACGAACTGAACAAAATCATCTTGTCACCTATTCCGTCTAAGGGATTCATTGAGCTGGACCGCTGTGGTCTGCTGGAACTGATATTCCCGGAACTTGTCAGGCTGCAAGGCGTGGAGACGCGTAATGGACGCGCCCATAAGGACAATTTCTACCATACGCTCGAAGTACTCGACAACATCAGCAAGAAGACCGACAACCTTTGGCTACGCTGGGCAGCTCTTCTGCATGATATAGCCAAGCCTGCCACCAAGCGTTGGGAACCCCGTGCGGGCTGGACGTTCCATAACCATAATTTCATTGGCGAGAAGATGATACCCGATATTTTCCGCAAGATGAAGCTCCCTATGAATGAGAAGATGAAATATGTGCAGAAAATGGTGAGCCTGCACATGCGTCCCATTGTGATAGCGGATGATGTAGTGACCGACTCGGCAGTGCGTCGCCTCTTGTTTGAGGCAGGTGATGATATAGACGACCTGATGACACTGTGCGAAGCCGATATTACTTCCAAGAATATGGAGCGTAAGAAACGTTTCCTTAATAATTTTCAGTTGGTACGCCAGAAGCTGAAGGATTTGGAGGAACGCGACCGTATCCGTAATTTCCAGCCTCCGGTCAGTGGTGAAGAAATCATGAAGACTTTCGGCCTTTCTCCTTGCCAGCAGGTAGGTGCCTTGAAGAGTGCCATTAAGGATGCCATTTTGGACGGCATCATTCCCAATGAATACGAAGCCGCCCGTGCATTTATGTTGCAACGGGCGGAGAAGATGGGGCTTAAGGAGTTATAACTCATAACTCTTCTTTTTCTGCCTGGAACTTGCGGCTTACTTTCATCAGGTTGATGGTGTAGGTCACTATGTTTTGGGCTTCTTGTATCATAGTTAGGTATACCATGCTGACTTTGATGCTGCCGCTCTGACTTTGGATGCGTTGCAGCTCTTCTCGTTTCAGGTGAGACAACTGGCCGTTGAGGTCGTTGGCTTTGCGAATCTCTGTTTCCAGTTCATCATAATTGTTCGTTTCCAGCTTGTGGCGGCATACTTGCAACAGATAGCAGATGTCTTCGGCTACGTCTGTAAATTCTCCTTTCTGAATGGCATCCAGCGGATTGAAGTTATTGTCTATGTGCTCCAAGCAAGGTTCGCAAAGACGGCCTACGCTGTACACCAGTTCGCTGGCAAAGTCGTTGCCTTGATAGTAATAGAGTCCTTTTTCCAGTACGGTATTGTTGTCGAGGCGGCACATGGCAAGTGTTCCGGTACGCTTCATCTGCTTGATGAGTTGTTTTTCGAATTTTACTGAGCCCATGGCACGACGCAGTCCGCGTAGATTCTCGTGTAGGAAGGAAGTGACGGTACGTTCAAAATTCTCTTCTGTGAATTCCATAATCTTCACCAGTTCTTCACGGGTATGCTTGCGGAGTAATTCGATGACTTCGCTGTTGTCCGTGCTCTTCATCAACTGTTTTAGGGTCTCGTTGCCTTTTTCTTTCTCTTTGCGCTTCTTGTACATCACTTGGCTACGAATCAGCATGAAGACTGCCAGACCAATCAGTGCCAGGATGGCAACCGTACCGCCGAAATGGATAATTAATGCCACGAAAAAACAGATGGTGAACGCTGCTCCGGCAGTGATGAACCAACCGCCGATAACGCTGAGCACACCCGTAATGCGGAATACCGCCGAATCACGTCCCCAGGCACGGTCGGCAAGCGATGTACCCATGGCTACCATAAAGGTGACATAAGTGGTGGAAAGGGGGAGTTTCAAGGAAGTTCCCAAGGCGATGAGCAGACCAGCCAATACGAGATTGACGGAAGCGCGAACCAAGTCAAAAGCGGCGCCGTCGGCTATGATGGCTTCATCCTTCTGGAAGCGTGTATTCATCCACCGCTTGCTGCTTTCGGGCATTGTTTTGGATATTCCGTTAGCCAGGGTCATGCTGAAGCGTACCAGCGTGCGGGCTATCGGGGTACTTCCGAAGTTCTCTTCACCGTCATCCTGACGGGCAAGGTCCACGGAAGTTTTGATGACGTTGTGGGCTTTCTTGGATGTGCAGAGTGCATAGACCATGATAGCGCCTGCACCGATAAGGAAATACCACGGGGTTTTGGCTGCACCGAGGAGTGAGGACATCAGGAATCCGTCGGGGCCGGCGGCCGTACCATTGGCTGTATAGTCAATAAATGAGGAATATCCTGCGAGGGGAACACCGATAAAGTTCACCAAGTCATTGCCGGCAAAGGCGAGGGCGAGGGCGAAAGTACCCATCAGAACCACTACTTTGAAGACGTTTATCTTGCACCAATGCAGTATCTGCATCAGTATGGTGAAGAATACAAAGAAACCGGTTATCAGCAATGCGGTATTGTCGTGTATCCATTGCTTATTTTCAGGAGTCATGAATGAACTGTCTTTCAGCCCCTTTATCAGCATGAAGTAGATGATGCTGGTGGCAGCTATACCACCGAACAGCGCGATGCTGTATTTCATGTTCTTCTTGTAGTTGAAGGTGAACACGATACGTGCCAGCCACTGTACCAGCATACCGAAGAAGAAGGCAATGGCTACGGATACAAAAATGGCCATGATGACAGACAGCGCCTTGTCTGTATTGATGAGGTCGCCCAGTCCCAATGTATCGCTGTTATAGACCTTGATGAGCGCCAGTGCGAACGTACCTCCCAGCAGCTCGAACACCATGGATACAGTGGTGGAGGTAGGCATTCCCATAGTGTTGAAGACATCTAATAGCACGACGTCCGTCAACATGACGGCAAGCAGAATGCACATGATTTCGGCAAAGTAGAAGTGCTCCGGTTGATAGATGCCGTGTCGTGCAATGTCCATCATGCCATTGCTGAGTGCCGCACCGATGAAGACGCCAATGCCTGCAATGAACAGTATGGTTTTGAAAGATGCTGCCTTTGCTCCGACAGCCGACTGAAGAAAATTGACCGCATCATTACTGACACCTACCACGAGGTCGAAAATCGCAAGTACGAACAGAAAGATGACGATACCCAGATAAATTGTTTCCATAGACATGTATTTTATTTCCGGCTGCAAAGGAAAGAGTTTGGTGTTGCAGGGAAATGTCATACATGTTACAGAAGTGTTACAAATGTTTCTGAGATGGCTTGTAAGTGACCATATTAGACTGAAATACTCTATTTAACCAGAAAAAGTAATCATTAATTCTAATCATAAAGTTTAATAATAAAGGGTATGGATGAGCAGATATTTTTAGATTTTAAGTTGAATTTTAATTTGTGTAGCTCAAAGCTAGATAGACCAACTCTTGTTTATGCAGTTGTTTATTTTAGGGGTAAACAATATAAGATTAGTACTGGTGTGAAAGTATATCCAAATCAATGGAACAAACGAAAGCAGATTGCAATGGTTAGTACTGGTTTTACAAAGTTGGATAATCGTAATAATAGCATTGTGAATAGTAAACTTCAAGAGATTTTATATCGTTTTGAGCAAAGTAAATTATACCTTTGTGACAATGTAGAACAGATTGGCTGTTTATATTATATATTGAAACGGTATATTAATCCTAATATGAAAGATAGAAGTGTTAAAATGAAAATAGAAGAAGTTGGTACTGTTATACTTTCTAGATATGCTGAAAAAAAAGGGCGAGGGTATGATGGAGCAGTTAGTAATTTGAAGAAGTATCTAAAAGAGAAAGAAAGAAGTGATACTTTGGAGAATATAAATAAAAAATTATTAGAAGATTACCAAGAATATTTGTGTAGTACTCCAACTAAAGGGAATGTGGTAAGAACGTATAATACAATAAAGGATACGTTGATGAAGCTAAGAACTTTGCTTAAAATGGCACATGAGGATACTAATATTACGTTTGACTATTATAAAAATGAGATTGATAAATTTAAGATTATACAAAGTGAATTGAGTAGGAAAGAAAAGAAGAGCAAACAAGTACCGTTAACGGAAGAGCAAGTAGAGATTTTGTATAAATTAAAGTTATCTGGCATAGAAGAAGAGGTTAGAGATGTGTTTGTGTGTCAATGCTTATTGGGGCAACGCATTGGTGATATGCCTAGATTATTTAGGGGGGATTATACTATAATTGACAATAATACAGTTACTATTCCAGTACAGAAAACCAATGAGGATGCTACTATTTATTTATTCCCAATAGCAAAAGAATTATTGAGTAAATATCGTGAAAGGGGCTTTAGACATTTACAAATTCCAGCAACAGAGGAAGAATGCAAAAAAAGTAGAATGGTAGATGTCCTAAATAGTATAATAAAGAAGATTTGTAAAGATGCAGGCTTTGATAGTGGTGTCACTTATAAAGAGCAAAGGGGAACTGAGAAACTAACTTTGACAAAGAAATTGTATGAATTAATTCATACCCATATTGCAAGGCATACTTTTATAACAATAATGTGTAATATGGGCATTCCTAAAGAGACTGTTATTATTGCAACAGCCCACGAAGACACCAAAATGATAGATGAGGTTTATTTACATCAATCTGCCCAAGACAATGCGATGAAATTAGCTGCTGCCATTGAGGAAAAAGCCAGAGGTAGTATTTTTAATACTGGTGAAACATTTCCAATCAATAAAGTAGAGCATACTATGAATGTTCCAATAGGAATTACTTTTGAAACCTTGCTGGACACACTCAATTTTTTGCATCCAAAATCAATAAGGCTGTTGAACTACAATCACAAGTAGGTCACTTGAAGGATGGGAAACTATGTAGCTATGACAATGAAATTGCGTCCCTTATAAGCGAGATAGAAAAGTTCTCCCAATCTTCCACTTCTGATTCTGATGTGGCAAAACAATATGTGAAACAGTTATCTGTTGGGAAGCTGTCAGACCTGCATGAGTGTTTTAGGGAAATGATTATCAAGTGCATTAAGATTGGTATCAGTAAGGATGCAATTATGCAGTTTATCAATAAGGCTTTGGAAATAGGCTTGTTGGATAATGAAAGATTCATCAATATAAAAGAAATTACTACAGCCTTATTGGATAAAAGAAATCAAGACTGACAAGTTTTTTATGAAATTAGGATTTCTGGTAAGGCTGAACAGCATATTCTCCCCGAACAGCTCCGGTTATGGGGAGAATTTTTGCTTTATTGCCCCCTCAACCCAAATATTCCACAATTTCTACTTGTCGTTTGGTGATGCAGTCGGGACTTTATACCTTTGCACTGTGATTGAAAGTCAGAAATGACCGAGTTCCTCGTCACCCAGATTCACCACTACAAACCTAAATCCACTTCAAATGAAAGAACTGACCTACGCTGACATTCGTAAAATGGCACTGGAGCACGGTATCAAGGACACAAGGCTGCACATTGGGCTTTGGGCTTCTGACCGATACATCAAGAAACGAAAAATGATTCAAGGCAAGATGTACATGGTTTACCTGCCGTATCACAAACCGGAGCAGGAATAGTTTTCAAGTTCCAAACTTACTTCCAAGCTATCAGAAGAGGACATATCCTCACTCCATGAAGCTCCCTACACGAAGTTTTAAGAAAGTTGTCAAAGTGTTTTGGCACCTCACCAAAGTGCAGTATCTTTGCAACATCAACATGAGATAAGGGCGGTATCACTGAAACCACTGAATTACCGACTTGAGGCACATCTGAAATCTACTATTTGAATTTACGCCACTCACCGCACACAGATTCATTCTTTATGTATCTAATTTTATGAATTTATGGCAATGAACATGCTATTTGTAAGTTCAAGCTACTTCCTAAGAAACATTCCAGTAGCAATTTTAAACAAGAGAGAGATTATCAAACTCAAAATGCAGCGGTACAAGGACGTAAAGGTTTACCTCTACAGTTTCGTGCTGCCAGACTATATGTCAGATGAATATGTATCAGAGCAACTGGACGCACTTGCATCGCATCAGCTATTTCCGTATTTCATAGTGTCTATAGCTAATACGACCATTTGTAACCCAAGACTTGTCGCCAATACCATGAATGGCATAGTGCACGTAGTCTTATGCTTTGAGCATGAATCCAAAACTACGAATAATTGAATAACATTATGAATGACAAGCAGGAACTTACATTCAAGCAACTACGTGAGCTTGCACTAGCCCACCATGTAAAGGACAGCAAGACTGTTATTGGAATATGGGCTAAGCTGAACGGCTATTCCAAGAGACGCAAGCAGAAAGATAACAAGGTTTACACCGTTTACATCAAGATGAGCAATGATAAATCCAATAAAACTAACAACTATGAGAACGCATAGACTACCAGAATTAATCAAGTACATTGACGTTAGAGGCGTTAACAAATCAATAATTGAATTTAAGGCAAATCTAGACAAACTGAACGACTTCTTTAGTATATTTCCCAAGTGGGGAATTTCTGTAACAATTAAACTGCTTAAAGAGTTAAAGAATGATTCTGAAGCCATGTGTAACAAATATTTCAGTATCATATCAGAAAGAATCTTGAATGAACTTTCTGCACGACCAGACGGTCTGGATATCGAAAGTTACAAGAAAGAGATTCGCCAATTGGAAGCTTGTTTTGATGGTATAAGACATCACATGGAAGATGAGCATTTCGGATTCTTCATTCATGAAGGATTGAACGAGGACATGTTTCATGTTTTAAATAATAAAGTTTATGGAAACCTAAACACAATGTACTTCTATATCAACGAAAATTCACGCTATGCAGAATGTGGAGATGAATCTTTTATTTTAAATAAATTGCAGGACATCTGTCACGAACTGAACGAACTCAGACAGTATGACATTTTGAATGCGTTACCAAAATTGATAAAGGATAGTCCCAACGAGGGATATGTAGTTGACGCAAACGCTTTCGACGAATGTATGGATAAGGTATTGTATAAGAGATGACAATAAAATGTATAAGGGAGGACTGTGCAAACGGTTCTCCCTTTTCGTGTTCATACCCACCAGACATATATCCCCAACTGTATATGTAACCAAGTTCAATAGCCTGCCGCCATGCGAGCCAAGAACAGAAGTGATAAATACAGATGTACATCTAGTCTGGAATTTACCTATTCCCTATTTTGAGACTCCAATAAGTATTCCCGATTTTAATACTGGGACACTCCCTAAAATGATACCCTAGTAACATACCTATTATATAACATACCTTATATATGAAAAATGAAGTTCCTGCGGAACTACAATTTTCTGGAACGGGAGTTACAGATAATTCCACTAATCAGATGAATGACAACCAATCAATTCTAACGCTAAAGCAGTATGATATGGTATAAACCAGACAACATTATTTTTAAGAACAGAAAGGAAGCCAAGAAGTATTTTGGAACTAATAAATATTACAAGATTGAACGGGAGAAGAAAGATATAATATTTATAGACGACCACAAATCCATAGCTACTGATGGGGGCAATCAGACAGACATTGATAAGTAAGGATATTATCAGTTTCAAGAAGACACTGAACGCTTATATCTATTCCATTATAAAAATGAACAGCAATTATTATAACGGGGTATCAGAAATCACCTATCCTAAAATAGCTGGACTGTCAAATATATCAGAGGGCATTATAAAGACACATCTAAGTGAGAAGGATGAGAAGGGGAAGTTTGTTTTTAAGGACAATCCACTATTTCTAGGCTGGGAATATTTCTATGTTAACGGTAAAACCCATATCAGATATAAAATGAATACCAAGCCAGAGAACTATTTCATATTGAGGAATGACTTTATTCTGGATAAGAATCTAACCCCTAAAGAAAAAGACTTCTTGCTAAAGTTCATGGCTATTTGTACTAATAACACACATTACTTAAAAGCAAGCAAACAAGACATTAAAGATAAAATAGGAGTAGGTAAAAACAGCACTGTAATTGACAGCCTCATCAATAAAGGGTATATAGTTCTTATTAATGGATATTATATTGCCAGATGCAAAGACATGCCATTATCCAGAGACTTGGAAAGAGCCAATATCTACCAGACAATAGAGGACTTCTGTATAGGACACGGAGTTATACCACCAGCCTATGACAGAAAGAAAATAAATCTTATTCTTACTAAATACACTACTGTTGGCAAAAGCAACCGTCAAGACTTCAAACAGACACTAATTAAGAAATGCAAGCATATAGAGCAAGGGAATTATCAGTATTTATTAACTGCACTAGGTCTATATAAGAAGGAGATTAAACCATATCCCCAACCAGAAAAATTTGAAATCATATTATAAAGGAAAGCTCCAGACTGGCAGATAAGGTCTGGGGCTTTTTTGTGTCATTCTCACCGCCTCTATCCATATAAGTAATGTTGAGGTGTGACAAGTCAATCCATAGACCGTTGTCATTGGCAAATTTTATCAGTTCTTCCGTTTGCCTTCCCTTATAGCCCTCTGTTGGTTCAGTTTCTCCTGCTACCTCCTTACATCTTCCAATGATGCAGGCTGCCTGCTCCAAGAGGCTATTGATTGGCGTGTTCGCTCTATCCATTGCTTGTGAAATTCATTGATATAGTCCATAACCGCATAATCATGAGGTTATGCAAATGTAGTCGATTCTTCTGGAATTGGCAAGCCAAATGCCCAACTCAAAAATATAGGTACTTAAAATCACACCCCTCCCCCTTTAGTTCTGGGAAGTGTTTCCATATAAGGTACAGAGCTATATAGGGTGGAATTACTGGCAGTAGAAAAATGGCTGGCATGTATATCCATATCTGGTGTATGTCTTAAGCGCTTCTTTACTGTTACCTTTAACTCCCCTCACCGTATCTTTAGGGGAAATGAACACCAGATGCGAAATCACCTTCCAGCCCCGAACGCTTGAAATTCTGTAACAGCCATTACGGGCAGATACAGATTTATTACAGAGATGCACATGCGTACAAGGCTGGGAGGCTTTTTGTTTCTGGCTATCATTCCCTTTCAATTCAATCATTACTAACCAATAAATTATCGCTTATGGAAGATTTGAAGGCAATTCTGACGGTTGGTGCAATACTCGTTGTACCGTTCATTGCAGCACCAAAGGTAATGTTTGCCATAGTGCTGTACATTATCGTTTATATGGCATTCAGATGGAGAAATTTCTAATTATCAACTTAATAATTTACAGATTATGGAAGCATTACAGATTATGCCAGTCATGGCACAGAGAAGGAACAGCAATTTAGGAGAATTTGCAGAGGATGCAACGGTAGTTGTGGAAGAGATTACAAAGCCCAGGAAGGTGAACCATTTCATTGAGGCTAATTCCGTAGAGGTGAGTTTGGAGCACTTGAAGAATGACTGTGTGATACCAGTATTCAGCAAGGATAATGAACTTACCATTTCACACAACGCATTCATTGAAACGGTCTGGGAAGCTGCCAGTTCATTCTATAGCGGTGAACGGATAGAGCAACCAGACATAAGGTGCAGCCATGTGATAAAAGGGAGACGTCCAGAAGCCATCAACAAGCCCAAGAACCTGCTGACGGAAGCTGACACGACCCAGTATTATGAAAGGTGCGCTTTTGCCATAGACATACCATCCATCTATGAGGAAGTGGCTGGGAATAGGCTCAACCTTTCCATTGTGGGGGTACGTGCATTGAATAGGGAGAACCTTGCTACCAAGAAAAGTCCAGAATTATTCAGACTGGCGGTATCGTTCAAGAATACCGTATGCTGTAACATGTGCGTGTTTACAGACGGATATAAGGATGATATAAAGGTAATGGGCACAAAGGAACTGTTCAAGGCTACATTGGAACTGCTTAATAATTTCAATGCAGCCAAGAATATCCACATGATGCAGAGTTTAGGCGATACCTGCCTAAATGAGCACCAGTTTGTGACCTTACTTGGCAGGATGCGACTTTATCAGTGCTTGCCACAAGGCTATCAGAAAGCTATCCCCAGAATGCTACTTACTGATACGCAGATAAACAGTGTAGCTAAAGCGTATATCAATGACGATAACTTTGGCAGTCTGGGCAGTGACCTATCCATGTGGAAGTTCTACAACCTGCTTACTGGCAGCAACAAGAGCAGCTACATAGACAGCTTTCTGGATAGAGCCTACAACGCTACAGAACTGGCAACGGGTATTGCATCCGCTCTGCATGGTGATGAAAGATACAGTTGGTTTCTTTCTTAGCTGTATCTGGAATTATATCCTATTACTGGTTTCTCAAAACTGGAGATTATGCTACGGAATTTATTCTATGTGTTACTGGCGACTTTGGTATTCTTCATTGCAATGGCATTGTTTCCATTTATAGCGGTGGGATATATCCTGCTGCTGGGCTACGCCATTGTTAAAGGATAGCTTGGTATGGAGGACATCTATATAACAAGGTATAGGTGCTCTTTTTATTTATAAACCTCTTAAATATTAAAAGATATGGTAATAGAAGACAGTCGCGAATACAAGGCAGCGCAAGAACTTGAAAGAGCCTTGAACGATTATAGTTGGAATCCTAAAAGGTTTGCAGAGAGTACGAGGTATTATCACCGTACACTACAGCAGGAGCTTATGAGAACCATTGTGGCAATCATTCAAATGGTTGGTGATGAAAGCTATGGTACAGACCTTAGAAATCAAGCCTCACATGAACTTTGCAAAAAGATTATTGAGAGCGGTGCATTGGATGAAGCCTATTTGCCGTTCATATAGGCTTGAACGTAACAAAGGACATCATTAACTTGGTGTCCTTTATTTATTATATTCACTTCTATTATTAGTGAATGTTCCTCTGGTTATCAGCAAGTTGGATATTCCAACTTAAAAATGATATTCACTTTTATTCATTTACATATAAAATTGAACATTATGAGTTTAAAATATTCAAGCACTACAGCAGATTATCTGCAATGGAGCGAAGCAATGAACTTGATAAGGAAGTTAGCCAAAGACGGGAATTATAAAATCTCGCTTCTTGTTGCTCTGGGCTGTTTCACTGGTCTAAGAATATCTGACATTCTGGCTTTACACTGGAAGCAGATACTAAATACCAGTGAATTTACAGTGATAGAGAAAAAGACAGATAAGGTAAGAACTATTAGGATAAACGCCCAACTTGGGCAGCACATTAAAGAGTGCTATGAACAGATAAAGCCTATAGGGATTAACGCACCTATTTTAGTGAGCCAGAAAGGGACTGTTTTCACTATCCAAAGAATCAATGTGATACTAAAAGAGGTGAAAAAGAAGTATAAATTAAAGGTCAAGAACTTTAGTTGTCATTCACTTAGAAAGACTTTTGGCAGGCAAGTTTATAACATGAATAGTGACAATTCAGAACTTGCCCTAGTAAAACTCATGGAACTGTTCAATCACAGTTCTGTAGCCATTACTAAAAGATACTTAGGTTTGAGGCAGGAAGAACTACTTAATACTTATGACTGCCTTAGCTTTTAACACACAAGTTTAGTTCTAATACAAACGCTTTTCGTATATTTGTGCCGTTCCAGTAATGGAATAACATATTTATTTAACGAAAGGCGTTTTGCATTATCCTTGTCTCTAAAGTTCGCCAAAATTTTACACTACGAGGATATGCACAACGCCCATACTTGGCTATATACCTGCTTTCTGGCAGTATATCATAGTCTAGGTGTGGGCAACTTGTGTGTATTTGTAGTGTGGGTGTTTGGCGATACCTGGAGACAGATATGCTGATAGTTCCCACACCTTTCTTGTATGTAGAAATTGCATCTTTGGGAACTGGATGTACAATTAAATGCAAGAATTATGAAACACATATCATTACAGTTGTCTCCAACCTTGTTTGTACTTTGCATGGCAGGTGAAATGTTAAATCCTTTACAAATTCATAGATTAGGCATTTTTATCTAAAAATCTTTGTGCAGGAATGTAATTTAATTAATATCTTTGAAAGCAAATAAGAAGGCATTGCATTAGCCTTTTTCATAGAGGCTATTTCAGTCCTCCAGTGTCTTGAATACTATGTGAAACAGCTTCTGAAAGGGGACAAGGAAGTAGAAATTAACATTTAGAGGGAAGGAGGTTATTTTACTAATCTGTAAATGGGACTGCTACCATAAAGCAGAAAGACTGTTCATTTAATAGCAACATAATTTTTTAATAAGATATGATAAAGGAGACAGATATTACTGCAATTTCAGCTTTCTTGCAGCAGTTTGCCACCAAGCAGGAAGATAGGGAAAGATTACAATCATTGCTGATTGCATTTGGTTATAAACTTCCTATGTCCCAAGCTACATGTAACAATATGAATCAAATCCTTTTGGGTTTAGGTCAAGAAACAAAAAAGGATATGGCAAATGTACTGTTCTGCTATTTAACTGGTATGGGACAAACTATTACAGACGTGTTCTCTACCATAGAGAATATGAAAACTGCAATGGCTAAAATTAAGTTGGCAGGAATGACTACAGTACAAGATGATGTCATATTCCATCTTACAGAGAAAACCATCGAACTTTTTGGCAGGCAGAAGTTATCAATAGACAGTTCTGCATATCCAGAATATATAGATTGTATTGTAGAGCAAGATTTCTATAATAGTAGCCATATTAAAATAAATGGAGATACCTTCACGCAAGACAGAACCATTATTCTGGAAATAGACGATATGGTAATGAGGAATAGGTTTGGAGAGAATGCCTATTCAGATACTACGGTAAAGAAATGCCTGCAATTCATTTTTGGAAGTTATCTTGGCAAGGCTGATATGCAGATATTTGAAGGAATTCTGATAGAAGCAAGTATTAACATTTAATCTTTAATAACAATGAGTGATTTAGACAATCAAGGGTGTGGACTATCCACAATATTAGGAGGCATAATCTTCCTTGTTATTCTTTACCTTTTAAGAGCATGTCATAATTTTTTTGAATTGTTTAGTGTTTAGTTGGCTTTTGTATTATGAAATGGATTCGTTTTTTTCTTATAATAGGATTTGGGATAGGTCTGTTTCTACTAGTAGGAATGGGACTTATGTGGTTGCTATATTCATATTTCGATTAAGTAATATGAGACAAATACTGGATATTGTCAATAAGTTACATTTATTGTCAAGTTTCTCTTTATATGTTATGATAGGAGATAAAAATATTAATAAATAAGCGAATAAAACTATGTACCTTAAACTAATGGTTGTTTTAAAAGGCAATGAAGTGGTTATTAATCTGGAAGAAGGAGAAGTTGCCAATTGTGTTGTAACGTCACGTTTCAGACATCCGGACTTTTTGCCTAGAAAGAATATATTGGTAGGTATTCCACTTACTAATACCCAAGAGTTTATAAAAGATATTAGTCAGCAGGTTACTTTCTTGAATGAAAAGCAAGGGGATGTAACAGCCATGACAATTCTGGACGCAATATTTAATTCATGCCAAAGGCATATAAGACAATATTATAGGCTTATAGATACGGATATGTACACCTATATTGATGCGGCTATGCACATTATGGATGCCTGCCACTTCTTGAACGAAAAGCAAATGCTGGAATATTATCAATTCTGTGCTTCCCGAACTATTAATAAGTTTTCCTATGCCTTATGGCTCAATACTGGTGATGGATTAGTAAAACTAACTGATTTGAAATAAATTTAAGTATAAATATTTTAATACGATGACAGACTTTTATAAGAATTTAATGAACAGTATCAATTCTGAAAAGGAAAGAAACGCCAAAATGATGGGAGCGTTAAGAATTGAGGATAAAGCTGCAATTTTACAGCTTGTATGCCAATTGATTATTTCCGCGGATGGCGGTATGATAGAAGAAAGGGACGATTGTGTGGTAGATTATGTTCTGAAAGAGTTAGGATATGATACAGACACTAGCTCTGGGGCAACGGACGGCAATTTATTATGGAATCGTGCTACTGAATTCAACCCATTTGAAGCATTCCAGATAGTATCAGAACTTGATAGGGATGTGAAAAATATGGTTAAGACCATATTACTGCAAATTTGTAAAATGGGAGGCAATTTTGTAAATAGAGTGGATATTGCCCAACAGATATTTCAAAGAACAAATATTGAATATTATCCAGTAGACTTGACATTATGATAACACGGGCAGAAGCTCAACAAATAACCGTTTCTTCTTATAATGACTTATGTAATAGGCATGGAGGAACGGTTAGAGGAAATGATACTATCTCTGATATAGTGAATGTTGGATGTCACTACCTCTTGTCCCATTACAAGGATATTGTACAAACTGCTGATAAAGACGAAGTATATGATTTGGTTCCTCTGAACTATAATTATATGGCAGAAGCAAAAATTATAGCAGGGGCAATGAAACAATGGTTGCCAGATTTATTGACTCAACAACATATTGATGGTGTTGCTTCCATGATTATCCTCAATATAGGTTGGTCTGGAATGTGGAATTTTTTATGCGATTATTTTAAGCAAGAGCATGATAGAGTAATATGAAAACATTCTTACTGGACAGCTTTAACAGATATAAAAGATTTAGTGAGGAATTGGATGTTAGGACTATATTGTGTAATAAGCCTTGGCTGATATTCAATGATTGTGGGGACAAGGAATTATATGTTTTTCAAGAAGACGGTTCTCTCATTGCATCAGTAAATGGTAATGTTACCAATGCTAAATGGCAATATATACCTGCCAATAAATCTCTTGTTGTTTCTTTCAAGGAACAATCATATATGTTTCATCCTTCGTTTATTAATAACGTCATATTCGCTTTACAGCAAGATGGCACAGAAAGGTTTGCCTTTATGATAAGTGAAGAGCAAAGTGAATCTTTTTATCCTAAATCTCTTAAAGAGCTGAATAACTATTTTGAAGGAATAGAACGTAAAAGAAACGAAGCGAAAGAACAAGAGAAAAGATGGCTGATTGAACAGCAACAGAAAGAGCAGCAACGAATAGAGGAAGAGAATAAAAGACAGCAACAATATCGTATAGAGCAGGAAAGACAACGACAAGAGGAAGCTAGAAGAGCAGAGGAGGAGCGAAGAAGAGAAGAAGAAAAACTTGCAGAAATCAAGAAAGAGAATGATATATTAAAACAATACAAATTATTTTTGGCTGCAAAAGTTTTAGGCTATAATTTAATAGGAATTATAACTGTAACACTCACAATTTTAACATATAATAGCGCCACTGACGGGGTTTGGGTTATTGTTCCTCTTATAGTTTTCTGTATATCATATTATCTTCATAAAGCAATTATTTCATGGCTACGGAGAAGAATAATATCTAATCATTTACAAACTAAAAAGAAGAAAAAAGAAAAGGAAGATAGAAAGAGAGAAGAAGAATGGGGAAGGTATATAAAGCAGAGAGACCAAAGAGATTTTGAACAAATTGAAAAGCATAGAATGGAAAGAGAAAGACAAGAAAAAAGAATGAGAAGAAAAAATTATAAAATTACGAGGTGGCTTAATAAAATGCTTTTGAAGTGATTGAATTAAATGAGGTGAAATCAACAATTAGAATCACTTTAAGACTTGTTTGGAATAACATACCCGTCTATAAAATCATTTTAATAAATGGAGAATGAAAATATTTAGAATATTAATAGTATTGATGGCATTGGTTTCTGGATTTTATGCTTGTGTAAATAAAGAAAACGAAACTAGAGATAATGCCATTGACAGTACATTACAGACCAGTGCTACTGCCATACTGGAAAGCAAGTTGTCTGAACTTAATGCCCAATCTGGGCAGGTAATTGTTATGGAAGTCCAGACTGGGCAAATAAAGGCTCTGGTTGGACTTGAAAGGAAAGACAGTGCAGACTACCAACCATGCGAGAACTTCTCTGTACAACAGCCTACTGGCTTGATGCAGGGTGTTTCGCTATTGGCTGCACTGGAAACTGGAAAGGTGAAAATGAGTGATAGGGTGAATGTTGGCAATGGCATTTATGTCTGTAAGGGAGATACTGTTTTCGACCATAACTGGCATAGAGGCGGCTATGGTGAAATTACGGTAAAGCAAGGACTGGCTAGTGGTTCAAACATTGCTACAGTCAAGACTATGGAGAATGCTTTTGGTAACAATGCACAAGCATACTTTGATGTATTGTCAAAAATGAGCTATGGCAAGCCAGACAGTATCAATGGCATTCTGCAACCTTATAGGATTACAGAAAGAAATATCACTTGGAACTGCATAGGATATGGACAGTCTGTTTCTCCTATTCAAGTCCTTACATTCTACAATGCTATCGCCAATAACGGGAAAATGGTGCAGCCTCAACTATACAAGGACAGTGTAGTGATTATCAATCCCCAGATAGCAGATAAGGCTAATATCGACAGCTTGAAACTGGCACTGGCATATAATGTAACAGACGGACTGGGGCAACCTGCCAAATCAGATAAGACTACCGTAGCAGGAAAACAAGGTACTATCATAGTCTCTATAGATAATGGCAATACGATGTATGCAGTGGAGTTCTGTGGTTACTTCCCTACTGACAATCCCAAGTATAGTATTATTGTTTCCATTAACAAGACTGGTTTGCCTGCTAGTGGTGGACTGATGGCAGGTGATGTATTTAGAAAGATAGTTAATAGCATCATTGAAAAATAATCATTATGATAAACAAAATAGTATATATAGTAATGGATTGCTACTGGGGACCAAGAGAGCCAATAACAATTACAAGTGATAATAAAAATTTAGAAACACTAATAGATAAATTTAGGCAGTTTCCTGTTACAGCAACTGGTTATACTTATGTGGAACTTTATGATGGAGATAACTTGGTAGAAAAACTTACTTCACAATATTTCTTGAATGAGCAAGAGATTGCTATATATAAAGATTTGAAGAATGATATTTGACTGTTTGGGATATTAATAGGATAATAATATCTTTGGGAAGATAGAAGAATAATCTATTACCTTATGTATATTAAAGAAATAACCTAATGAAAGAGATACAGAACTGCATTGAAAATGTTTTAATCTCTGTATTGATAATGTAGAATAGCATGTAAGAATGGTATAAGTATTAAAATGGATGTGGAAACTTTTAAAAAAACATTATCAGATATTGGAGAAAGGTTTATATATGCTACAGTACGAGGACTAAACTGGTTCTTTGCTCAAATGCTAGTATTGTTTGTATTAGGAACTGTTTCATATATTACTGGAATACTGTTTGTTGATGTGGATTCTATGACTTTAAAATGGTATTGTCTATGGATTCTTCTGGCTTCTAGCATGTTTACATTCGTATATACAATAATGTTCAACTGGTTCTATGAGTTTGTACCAATAAAGCATTTCATTAAAAGTTTTTGGATACCTTATTTGATATATATATTGTTTTGGAGTGTTGCTATAGATGATATACAAGGCAAATTGCTAGCTTATTTAATGCCTTTATATGGTATGTGTTTTACCTATATCATATGGAAACTGACGAAACGATTTAAGGAATTATCAATAGCATTTTCTCGCATAAAGGAAGTGCTAGGTGAAATAACATTAAGGAAAGCGCTATTTGCCCAAACTCTTGGTGTCTTATTGATAGGATTAATGGAATACTTTAATATTCATCCTATATCTGCTTTGCTTGAAGGAACTGATAAATGGGATTTTACTTCTGAATTTATTTGGATGCTACTGGTTGTGTGTCCTGCAATATATGCCATATATCATAAAGTCAAGAAAGTATGGTTGCCAATATCTATAGCTATGTTTCCTTTCATTTTGATAGGAGTATTGGCTATGGTTATATTTGTAAAGGACTTTGTTTAATTACAAAAAAATAAATGAGACGTGATATTGTCAAATACTTTACAGATTGGAAAACTGTATATCTCATTTGGATAGTATGCAGTTGGTTACTTACTAATAAACCGTCACCCAACTATTACGGTTATCTATTTGAGGAATACGAGTTGGCATGGTGGATTATTGGTTGTATTATCACACTGATTGCGGTCTGGCATTTATACAAAAAAAACTGGATGCAGGCAACCTTATTGTTTTTGCTATTTGCAGTGCCTAAGTTCCTTGTGTATATAGGTAATATGGAAATAGTAAGTGAATCCATCTTTGAAGTATTGGGTATATGAAATATCTAAAACAGATAGAATATTCTATACTGGCTGCCATGACATTCAGTTTGATTAGAACGTTTGTTCACAGTCTGATAAGCGAACAGAATAGATACAGTCGTATATACCAAGCTGTTTTTAAAAGACGGTTAGACTATATTGACAACCTTGAAACTTGGATTTGTGCTGCTAGTATGATGATACTTCTTGTACCATTGATTTACAAATTGGTAAATAAGGAATGGAAGGATGCAGGGGTGCTACTGTTATTTTCATTGCTACTTATACCGTGGGTATTTAATGCCTACTGCATTAAATAAAAAAATATGGGAGAAATAAAACAATATGAATGTCCTAAATGCGGCTACACAACACCAATACTGCATTTTGGTTGTGGGTTCAGAGACTATTACGAAGTTTATGTTTGTAAGACTTGTCAAACAATACAGAGTTCTTTGGTTGCAACAGAGGATTGTATGTCTGAGTTTGATGAAGAAAGTGAACTTGATAATGTTAACCTAGTAACAGTCTATGGTGAGGATTACAACAATAAGGAATTGGTAGAATATAGCAAAAGAGAGAAAGCTAAAAAGTGCAATCACTGTTCATCACAAGTTATTTCTGAAATTCCATATCAAATAGAAATAGACTTTCAGAATTTGACAGATATTGATAAGAGATTACCACACATGAAGTACTATACAACTTCAAAAGACATTGTTAGAATGATAAGAAGAGGTAAGAAGCAAATTATTCATTGTAATGATTGTAACAATGATGTGACTTATAATAGTTTTGTGGATGATTTTAATATCAAATGTGTTCATTGTGGTAGTATTCAATTAGAAGTTTGGGATGAAAAGCATTGTCCTAAATGTGGTGAAGAAATGGTATGGGGTGGAGACTGGGGAAGGAATATCCTTGAAGCAATTTGGGATTAATATTAACAGATAAACATCTCATATATCCATTAATAGGAACTACATTAATGAAAGAAATGAATTATGATAAGAATGACAAGTAATGATTATTATGACTTCTTGGAGAAGGTTTTAGAGAGATACGAAGAGTTATCAGAGAAAGTATATTTTATAGGGGAAATAGAAAAAAGTTCTCTATCTTTATAGAGACCAATTAACATGTTTGGATTATGCTCAAATGGTTTAATAAGAAGAAAGCAGAAGTTCTTAAAAGTGAAAAGCCACATACCATTATTAAATGTGGCATTACCCCTACATACATAAAAGTACTAAAGGAAAACGAGGTATTTGTATTTGGAAGTAACTTGCAAGGCATACACGGTGGCGGTGCAGCACGAATTGCCAGAGAATGTTTTGGCGCAATCATGGGGCAAGGTGTAGGTCTACAAGGACAGTCTTATGCCATACCTACTATGCAAGGTGGAGTGAAAACAATAAAACCGTATGTTGATGAATTTATAAAGTTTGCTCAAATTCATACAGAATTTCATTTTTTGGTAACAAGGATTGGCTGTGGCATTGCAGGCTTTAGGGATGAAGACATTGCACCATTGTTTGAGAATGCCATAAATCTATCTAATATAAGTTTGCCAAAAGAATTTGTTGATATTATTATTACATCCTAATAATCTAAGTTTATTGGTATATAGTTATTATGTTTATAAAGCAAAGTTTGTAATTATGCGTATAAAAGACATGGATAAGTCACCATATTCTATTGGAAATCCACCATATTTCCCGTTTACGGAAATTATAGGAGATTGGAAGTATGAGTACCCACAAATGGGAACTTGTATAGGTACGAACCTAAAAACGGGAAATGGCTTCTTTTGTGAATACAATCCACCTATTGATTATCTAACCTCGGCAAATACGGATTATGAAGGAAGGTCTGTAAATGATGAAAGGGGATAGACTTTTTTTAGTTATGGCAGATTTATGTAGCAATGCCTTACCGCTTACTTTGCCTACAATCATCTCCAATTTCAATAATACTGGAGTTGTAAGAGGAGGTATCATATTGCTGCCACCTAAATTGGGAAGACGAAAACAAATAGAATTAGCTAATGAGCGCATGAGTATTCTGTCTCCATTATTTGACTTTCTTATTGTGGTTAATCCTCAAAAACTTTCCCGTGAATTTGTAAAGATGCATAATATTAACGGGTTTGAAGCTTTTTATAATGAATTATGGAAAGAAACTGCAACTCTAACAGCTATAGTCCATACTTCCAAGAGCTTGGATGAAGTTAGGGTAAATTGGCAAAAAAACAAATCGTCAAAAGTACTATTACAGTGTGGAGCTTTATATATCATTAGAGATAAGGATATTGATTTTACTCCTAGTAAGAGGACTTTACTTCTAGGTATAGGTTACGCAGGTAATGGAGTGGCAGAAGAAGTTCATTTATTAGGTTTAAACAATATGGCGGTGGTTCGATTGGGAATTGGTGATGTGAGATGTTGGGGAAATAGTCATGGATTGGATTTGGCAGGAAGTTGGAATTATTTTTATGGGATTGATAAAAGTTACCGTTTTTGTATTGAATTTGTGAAGGAGAATATAAATGCAATCCAATATGATATAGAGTACTTTTTAGGGTTCGATGTTTCTTGCCAACCAGATATACAAATTAAAGAACTTGAAAAATATAGTAAACACGGTCATTAATAAACACAATAGTATGATAAAATTCAGCCAAATACCATATTCTACATATTCCTATGATGGAATGCCCAAACCAACATGGGTAAAAGCTATTTGTCCCCCAAACGGTTTCCCTCATAATTTCAGCTTATCTGATGATGATATGCTAACCTATTATCTTGAAATATTTAGGAATAGAACAGCTAAGGATAAGCCATATATAAACCAATATAACTCTATAGAAGAATTGGAAGAAGATATATATGGTAACTGTTTATACTATTGGGTTCCTAAAGATTTTAAGGAAATATATTATACTCTTGATAAACAAGAATTTTTCCATAAGATAAATGTATTGATAAAGCAACATGGTAATGCCATTGTAATAAAACATCGTGCTTTATGTATAAAAACAGATGAGAATATCAACTTGTATTCTTTTTACAAAGGTTTATGCCCAGATAAAGATATATTGTCTATATGTATTCCAATAAGAATATTTGAATTAGGACTATGGGAGGAAGGAAGCTTAATGTATATGACTAACGAAGATTATTATAATTTATTAGAAGAAATTCTAGTCAAACATGAAGCAGGAGAATTAACAGAAAACCAAATAGAAGAAATAATAGGTTCTGTAATCATAAAAGAATGGATAATTGACATAAAACCAACCCAATAGAATACTTAAAAAGAGATTATATCATAGAAGGACTTACCAATTGTTAGGAGGTATTCATTCCTAATGAACTAGGAAAATTAGGATATAAAAATGGAGGTAAATTATGATTACATGTAAGATATGTCAATGGATTATACGTAAGTTAAAACCAAAGCCAAAGGGCAAAGTATATAGTGATGATGTACGTGTAGATTATCCTAAGGGCAGGCATATTCCAGAATGGATATATGAGCAGTTATGGAAGGATATTGATTACAGTAAACCAGTGAAATTGGATAAGCCTATGTGTGAAGACTGGATAGATGATAAGTTTAAGGAGATTGAAGAACAGTAGATGAATAACTATAAATCTAAAAAAATAATGGAAATGAGTTATGGATACGATAAATGGATTTATTAATGAACATTCAGAGTATAAAAGATACCAGGTAAAGGACTTTATAGCTTTCTTCAAGTTTCGTAATAATTATGAAAGATATACTACTGACAAGTTGTTAGAAGTGTATGAGAAGTATATCAAAGCTAACTCTGATTACAGTGAATATGAGCAAATATATAAGAGTCTTAGTAGCAAATTAGCTGTTAATCTAATTAATAATACTCAATTAGAAATAGATTTAGACATATACACACCAGACCATAAGTATTGTCCTAAACATACCTTTGTAATGAAGTATGAAGAAACGGAAGATACTACAACCACAATACATGTAAGAGTGTATTCAAGTGTGGGATTGGTTAAAGAATATGATATGCCTGCAATTGGAATGACAATGCAAGATTTATCTAACCTTATAGATAAGGAACGTAATAACTATAAATCTAATAAATGAATTAATATGGCTGGTAAACTAATGCCCAATAAACAACCGGAGTTTTTCACTCCCAATGCTCCAATTAAATACGCAATGGCAGGAGGAAGAGGAGTAATGATAGGTTGCGGAATTATGACAGCCTTATATGTCATAGGCGTAATTGTAGGACTGTATTTGGGCTATGATTAGAGATGTCTATTTTTCCCCATACTTCCATTTATCATCATAGGTATTATGGTGGAATTTCCAAGCTGTATATGGAAAGGCTTTAAGAAGTTCTACAATCTGGGATATGATAAGGAACGTAGAATATAGCAAAGTAAAGACAAGACAAATGTAAGGTAGTAAGTGAAATTTCATTTACTGCCTTATTTTTTATAATACAGTGAACTGGAATATTGGATAAATTTGTTTCTTTGCAGCCATTGATTTTAAAAGATAATACCATGAATGAATATGTAGATTATTATAAGGAACACTGTTTGAATATCCTAAAAGGCAAAGTAAAGACCTCTAAAGGGGAAGTGATTGAGATACAAGGAGAAATTATATTAAATGACATTAGTAATATTGATTATGAACAGGCTGTAGCTTTTGCGCAGTCTATAACAATTGGCGAAGAAGGACAACATTTATCAGAAAATGTGTTCGTACATGATACTATCTTGCATGTGTTTATAGGGAATTTAAATGCAAGGAAGTTATGGAGATTATCAGTTCTGTTGTATGCTATGGTGACTAAATATCCGGTAGCAAGAATCTCATTATCCCTTATGGACGAGTATCTGAAACTATATCGTATCTTTACCCTTGACCAGAAGAAAGTAGATGTATCAGCTATTGAATTTAAATGTAGCATTGATGGTAAAACAGAAAATATCACTATCAAGAATGAGGAATTAGTAGAAAAAATACTTATCTCATATTTAAATATGCAAGGAGATATTATCACTATAGATAATTTGAAACGGTATGTCGTTGATGAAATTACCTCTATTGATAAGTTGGTTAATGAATCAATTAACAAAAGGACATTGGACTATTTCTTTGCAAAAGAACTAGAACGCTTCTTAACAAGTTATCTGAATGGCAAATTTACGGATAAAGAGAAAGAACTAATCCTACAAATATTATATTTGTTTGGGCGTTATAAAACTACTGCTGAAGATACAGCCAGATATAGGAAACTGATAAGTGATGGGGAGAAATTATTAATAAATAAGCCTTTAGTTACAATAAATGGAATGGTTATGCCTTTTACTATCATATCCAATCCGGAAATAACAAAATTGAGATATGAATGCCTAAAGTACATAAATCGTGTGAAATTTGAGGATGATTCTAATATTCACATATAGCCACTTACAACTCCTTACCTTTGCAGCATATTAATAATTAATTGCTGTAGGAGGCAGCGTAATAAAGAAATATGAACAATGAGAAAAATTTATTCAAAGAAGAACTTTTATTAAAAGTTATTGCCTTATCAACATTGTTAGACCAAGGCTATAAGATAGCTAGGCTATCAGGTAATCGTAACTTTGACGAAAAGGTGGTTAAAGCCAAAATGAAGTCCATGAAGGCAAATGGAATGTTAGTTCCTGCTATCATACTGGATGCAATGAAGGTTATAGAAGCCGGATTGAAAATTGTAGATTTTGAAACGGGAGAAATCATTAGCGCAGCTGATGCAGCCCGGTACGTTGTGTTAGTGGATGCAAACCACCGTTACAAAGCTCATCTAAATCTTCTGGAAGCTAACAAGGACTTAAAAGACGAAGAAAAGTACAAAGGTGAGTTCTATCTTATCTATGCTTTGAATGAAGAAATTGCAGTCTCGAGAATGTTTTCAGAAATTAACATTTGTACAAATCCCTGGAAGGGAGGCGACTTTCCTAAGGGGGCTAAAATGGCGTGCAAAGAGAAACTTCCGCTACTTGATTTTATCGTGAAGCTTACTGAACAAGGTTATCCATTACCAACTGCCTCAAAATGGGGAACGTTTAAAGCGAGTATTACTAAAGAGATAATGGCAGATGCAATGGCAGGTAAGATAAGTGATAAATTACGGAAAACTAATGGATTGGAAAGAGGTGAGAAATTATTAAAAGCAGCAGAAGAACACCTCTCTAAAGAGGTTCTCAAAAGTCGAACTCTCGTTGATTGGGTTATCAATAAATACGATGAAGCAGGCGATGAACAAAAAGTTAGTGTGATTGACAATCTGGTTGACTTCTTTTCAAGTTTGAGCAAAGAGAAAGCAGAGCAGATAGAGAAAGCCAAAGGACAACGAGGTGGCGATACCAAAGAGACCATTATAAATCGTCTTCTTAACAAATTCTACGAGCAGTTCACACAATCTCAAAGAACTTCTACTGATGAGTAAAATTAAAAGCCGGTTATCGAGATGATAGCTGGCTTTTTTGTTTATTGTACTTATAACTTTTTCTATCCCTAATAGTAGTTTATTCAATTTTATAAGTTATTTTTGTACAATTCTAGATGGGGTGTTTTAAGCCAAATATTTAATAATATCTCTGTAATTGCTTGTAAAACAGTATATGTTAGAAATGTCATACATGTTACAGAAATGTTACAAATGTTTTGGAATAGAATGGTATTGTGTTAAGAGCGATTGCTCTTATTCTCCTAATAATCATTAATGTTAAGCATTTAAGAGTAACAATATAAGTATAATAGAAGAGTGGATGCTTTTGTGTTTCGTATTTGGTTATTTCTATGTTAAGCAGCCAAATTACTAGTTAATTGTTTGCAGATGTCGAGAATTCTTGCGAATATTGCATACAAGTTGTGTGTAGAATTGATTGTAATTAGAACTTTGATATTAAAAATCAAAGATGTATGTAACTTTTTTAATTCATTTATTAAATAAATGAATTCTACCAACGAATATAGAAATATGAAAAACCATTTTTGTTTAAACCTATTCTTCTTACTATATTTGTTTTTTTGTGCTGGATGCAAGCAGCATATCTCAGATAGTGCTGCTAAGGCAAATGAGGCATTGTTTACTCAATTAGATAGTCTGATAGATAATTCTGATAAACTTATTTTGCAGAAAGAGGAGCGAATAGAGGCGTTGAAGCATTCACTAAGACAATCTAAGGCATTTGAGAAACAGTATGAACTTAATCAGGCTATTTATCAAGAATATCGTGTGTATGATGCAGATTCGGCTATGAAGTATACTACACAAAGCCTTGATTTAGCACGACAATATCATGATAAGAATCGTGAGATTGAATCTTTATTAGGTATTGGTTTTGTTTATACGGCTAATGGCTTGCTTAGTCAAGCCTCTGAAGTAATGCATTCACTCTGTTCTTCCAGTATGCCTCGCTACTTACGTTCGCGTTATTATGGTCAGATGCGTACTCTCTGCTCGCGGTTGCAACTCTATTCATTAGGTGATGATGCATTACATGAGCATTATGGTCAACTTTATGCGTTATATTCAGATTCAGTATTGCAGACGGCCACTCCTGACGAACCACGCTACCTTTATAGCCGTGTGTGGAAATATCAAGATGTTCCCGGTGCACAACGTATTGCCATTAGGGATGAGTTGGAAAAGGAAAAACAACGTCTTCTACCTAATAGTCGTAATTATTCTATTTTAGCTTATAACTTGGCTCTACTTTATGAAAAAGAGCACAACCATACCAAGTGGCTGGAAAATATGATTCTCTCAGGTATTGCTGATGTATATGCTGTGAATCGTGATATTGGTTCGTTATATGCATTGGCTTCCTATTTATATGAACAAGGTCAGTTGGACCGAGCCTATCGTTATAGTACTTATTGTTCTGATATCGGTATAACTTTTAAGAGCCGTGTACGACTGCTTCATCAGCAGAAGTTGCAGAGAAGGATACATCAAAGCTACATTGAACGTGATCATATGCAACAGAAGCAGCTAAAGCTATTCCTTTTATTTATTAGTTTTCTCACTATTGTATTGCTGATAGCTCTTTTCTTTTTGAGAAGGCAAACAAGAAGACGTAGGAAAGCTTTGGTTGAGCTACATGTGGCCAATGGTAGATTGAAGAGTCTTAATAGTGAACTGCAAAAGCTCAATTTGGTTCTACGTGACACAAATTATATTAAGGAGGAGTATATTGGTCAGGTATTCAAACTTTGTTCATCCTATATTTGCCGTATGGAGGAGTATCGTAAAAAGTTAAACCGTAAATTAAAGGCTGGGCAACTTGAAGATTTAAAGAAGATGATTAGTTCTACTTCTACCATGAGCGATGAAATGAAGGATTTTTATGAGAAATTTGATTCCATTATTCTACATTTATACCCTGATTTTGTAGAGCACTTCAATAGTTTGCTACGTCCCGAAGAACATATTGAAGTGAAGTCTGGGCGGCTTAATACAGAACTTCGTATTCATGCTTTGATACGAATGGGGGTAACGGATAGTGAGAAGATTGCAGAATTTTTGCACTGTTCACTGCAAACCGTATATAATAATCGTTCTATAACTTTAAATAAATCTTCGCTCAGTAAGGAGGAATTTCTTCGAGCTGTGAAAGAGGTTTGTAAAAAGTAATTTGAAGACTGAGCGTTTCTCTCATTTTTTACCCACATGTATATAGATAATTGCCATTCAATAGCTTAATACTATCGAATGGCAATTATCTATATACATGTTTTTGATTACCGATTTAATTTAAATCACTACTGAAAATCTATTGAGTCTGTCTGTAATTGAAAGATAATCAGCAATATATAACTTTGTGAATTTACCAAATCCTCTACCAGTGAATATAATCGGTTGTTACATTGTCTAATTTTGCTCTCGAGATTTTTTACACACAAGTTCCTATTAACTTAAAAATGTAATTTATGAAAACCAGACAAAAATCGAGAGACGCAAGTGGTATTCTGCTTGTCTGTCTTATGTGGATGCTGTCACTTTCAAGCTCACTTCATGCACAGACATGGAATATTAACGGAAATGTGACAGATGAACAAGGAGAACCGATAATCGGTGCCAATGTAGTGATACAAGGTACGGGTACGGGCACCATTACCGATGTAGAAGGAAACTTTAAACTCGCTTCAGTGACTAAGGGGGCGGTAATGGAGATAAGTTTTATTGGGTATATATCCAAGACATTGCAGGTGAAAGACGCATCATCGTTAAAGATTGTACTGAAAGAAGATAACCAGGCACTGGATGAGGTGGTAGTAGTAGGTTATGGTGTACAGCGCAAAAGTGATCTTACAGGTTCGGTTGCTTCAGTTAACTCGGATGTACTTGAAAGTCGCCCACAAGCTAATTTGATTCAATCTTTGCAAGGAGCAGTTCCAGGATTGAATATTAGTGTGACGGGTAGTAATGCTGAAGGTTCGTCCACTACTACACGTATTCGTGGTAACAACTCCATTACGGCCGATAATAAACCTCTTGTTATTCTTGATGGAATACCTTTTGATGGTCCATGGTCGGAAATCAATCCCAATGATGTAGAGAGTATAGAAGTATTGAAGGATGCCTCTTCAGCAGCCATTTATGGTGCTCGCGGTTCTAACGGTGTAATCCTTATTACTTCTAAGCGCGGTAAGAAAGACAGATTGACGGTATCATACGATACTTATGTTACTATTGACCAGCCTATCAATTTACCTCGTATGATGAATGGCAAAGAATTCTATAAGTATAAATCTGAAGCTTTCAAGGCTACCAATACTACTCCTCCTACAGAAGAGAATCCTGAACCTTGGTTAGATAACTTTACTCCTACTGAATTAGCTATGTATGCTGCCGGTCAGAGTACTGATTGGATGAAGTTGGCAACACAGACCGGTATAAAACAACAGCATAACCTTTCTTTCCGTGGTGGAGCTAACAAAACCAGCTATTTCATTTCATTGAACTATACGGATGTGAAAGGAACTGCGGTAGGCAATGAGTTCAAGCGTTATAATATACGTTTCAATCTTGATCAGGAGTTTAATAGTTGGTTGAAATTTTCTACTACTACACAGTTAGGTCGCTACGATCGTAGTGGTAGCAGTGCTTCTTTTTGGCGGGCTATAAAACAAGTTCCGTTGGGACGTGCTTATAACGAGGATGGTTCACTTACACTTTCTGCTACTGAGGACTCCTCTTCAGCTTTCAGCATTAATCCGTTGGGATCTCTTAATAATAAGACAAAAGATATCCGTGCAAAGGTTATCACTAATAATGTGCTTGAGGTAAAGTTTCCCTTTATTAAAGGGCTGAGCTATAAATTGAATACAGGCTTCACTTACCAAAACAGCTCCTATAAGAATTATCAAGGTTTGGATACCTACGAAGGAGCTAGTGCTAATGGCGTATTGAATACTGATGACTGGCATTCAGAAGAATGGATTTTGGAGAATATTATTTCTTATCAACGTGAATTTGGCAAACATCGTATATTTTTCACAGGATTATATTCTGCTCAAAGCAAGGAATATGAACAGAATACAATGGAAGGTAAGAATTTTCCCAATGATGTGATGTATTATTACCAGATTTCTAAAGCTGCCACAATGTCTGGTAATTCCAATTATTATAAAGAAAATCATATTTCACAAATGGGGCGTTTGAATTATACTTATGATGATCGTTACTTGTTAACTCTTACTGCTCGTCGTGATGGTTACTCCGCTTTTGGTGAAAGTTCTAAATTCGGCGTTTTTCCTTCAGCCGCTATTGGATGGAATATTTCCAATGAATCTTTTTTTAAAGACAAGCCTATAAGTGAAACCATTAGCAATCTGAAATATCGCTTGTCATGGGGTAAAAATGGCAATGAGGCTATCAGTGCTTATAGTACACTACCTAATCTTTCAACTTACAATTATCTGAATGATGATCATACTGCACAGTTTGGTTTCTATCCGTCGAAGTTAGCTTCGCCCGGTTTAGGTTGGGAAACTACTACATCTATTAATACTGGCTTTGATATTGCACTTTGGAATGGACGTATTCAGAGTTCATTTGATATTTATTGGTCTAAAACCAAAGATTTGCTGCTTTCCCGTTCTATTCCTACCATTAATGGTACTGGCTCTATTACTGAGAATCGTGGACAGACCCGTAATCGTGGTTTTGAATTCCAGATAACTTCTAATAACATTACACATAAGAGTTTTCGCTGGAGCACCTCTTTCAACCTCTCACACTATCGTTCGGAGATTGTAGATGTTGGTTTGTATGATGCTAATGGAAAGCCGGTTGATGATGTGGCTTCCAAGTGGTTTATTGGTGAACCTATCAATGTGAACTATGATTATAAAATTATCGGTGTATGGCAGATTGCTGATCCGTCTAACCCGACAGGGCAGCAAGATCCTAACTATCGTAATTCGTATCCTGGATATGTGAAATACCTTGATGTAGATGGTAACGATATTACAACGGCTGATAAGACTATTATAGGGTCGGCTATTCCTAAAGTAAATATGAGTTTGATGAACACTTTTGAGTACAAAAACTTCACTCTGAGTGTGTTCTTAACGGCTCAGTTAGGACAAACCCATCTGAATGCCTTGTATGATACAAGCCATAATTCATATCGCCAGAACCGTTTTTTGGTGGATTTTTGGACTCCAGAGAATCCTACGAATAGCTATCCGAAAAATAGTTTGAATAGTGATGTGAATCCAGAGGGAGCCAGTTTCTATGAAAAGACAGATTTCTTACGTATTTCCGACGTTACATTGGGTTATAATTTCCCACAACAATGGTTGCGTCGTACTTTCATCAAACGGCTCAATCTTTACATGAACATTAAGAATTTGGCTACAATAACTGGCTGGACAGGTATGGATCCGGAATTTCTCAATGATCAATTGGCTGCTCCTCCAGTACGTTCGTTCACTTTTGGACTAAAGTTAGATATTTGATGAGAGTAATATATCATAAAAAGCTAAAATGAAATTGCACATATGAAAAAAATAACATATTTCAATGTCTTAGTGTTTACAGTATTATTGCTCACTATGGGCGGCTGTAATGAGGATAAGTTTCTTAAGGAAGATCCTCGTGATGCACTTTATCCTGAAAATTTACTTGTAGATTACAATGGATTTAAATCGATGATAACGCCTCTTTATGGTCTTATGCGTGCAGAGTATCGCCGTGCTGATGCAATGGGAGGAAGTATTGCGCTCTGTCTGCATTCTGCCTGGGGTGGAGGGGTAGATAATTCATGGGCCAATAATAGTCATGCGGAAATGAAGTTCCTCTACAATCCCAAAGAGATAACTTACACTGATCTTGCTATTTGGAATAATATTTTCCAGTGGGGATATCGTATCATCAACACTGCCAATATGGTTATCTCAAGAGCTGACAATGATGGCATTAACTGGGGAAGTGGTGCTGATGCTGAAAATCGTAAAAATGAGGTGTTGGCCGAAGCTCGCTTCTTCCGTGCTTGGGCTTACCGTCACCTTACCTATTCATTTGGTGCAGTGCCCCTTTCAACACAAGAAATTACAGGATTGAATTATCGTGATGATTGGGACCGTGCTTCCTTGAGTAGTATTCGCGAAGTGATGGCAGAAGATTTCCAGTTTGCAGTCGATAACCTTCCTTTGCGTACTTCTAATAATAGTAAAGTCTCTGGTGCTGTAGCACGTCACTATTTGGGTGAACTTTATTTGGCAGAAGGTAATGCTGAAAAAGCAGTTTCAGTACTGAAACCATTAGTGGAAAGTGGAGAATATTCCCTTATAAATCAACGCTTTGGTAGTAATGCTTCCAATGATGGATGTCCTTTTATTGACGTATTTTATACTCCTATGTATGCTGATGGAAATACGGAGGTGTTACTGGCTTTCATTAACACAGAAGAGGAGAATAGTGCCTATGGTACTGCAAATGTCTATATGACTACAACTTATAAGAACTATTATGCTAATGATGGCGATTGTAAAAAGACAAACCAGCATAATCCGGACTATATCAATAACGGTGGTGAAGGTTCATTTGCACAAGTCTTTTGGCAAGCTAATGGTGGTAAGGGAGCCGGACGTGTAGTTCCTTCCAGAGGAGCACTTCGTTTGTACAATTATAAAGGAATGGGAGAACAAGATGACCGTGTATCTGCCAATGCTATCGTATGGAGTATTAATGATGTAGATGCTGCCGGCAATGTAACCAAGGTATTTGATTTAGGTGGTACTGCACTTATTGATACTACGGTTAATGCAGCCATGCTAACTTCTACTTCCATTAAAAAATATGATTGGCCTACTACTCGTAAATGGGATTATACTCCACCTATTTTGGCTAATGCAGCTAATGATGGACACTATGCGGACATTGTTTATTTACGTTTGGCAGATACATATTTACTTTATGCAGAGGCTCTTTACAAGAGTAATCAAGTAGGCGAGGCCATTAAATGGATAAATAAAGTACGTAATCGTTCCAATGCTGTAAGTATTACTGAAGATGATCTTAGAATCGGTGGTATGGATTTCATTCTTGATGAACGCAGCCGTGAACTGCTTACGGAGGAAGAACGTCGTCATACATTGGTACGTGTTTGCCAAGAAAATGGTGGTGACGAACGTGATACCAATAACTATTTCAAACGTCGCATGCGTGAACTCAATGAGATAGCTGGTATTGCAGGACGTGGTATGGATGAATATGAAACTCCTGTCCTTTTCCCGCTGCCGCAATCATTCATTGATGCCAATACTGGTAATCCTTTGGAAAATAATCCGGGGTATTGATAGATAATAGTCAGATATAAATACCGCATATAAACGGCTTTGTATATATCGGTGTTTATATCTGATTTAGATTCATATATTCAAAAGAAAACAAAAACTTAATATCTTGATACATCATGTCCGAATTGGCTTTCATTTTTAGTCTTCTTATGGTAGGGATTACAGCGGTAGGTCTTTATCGTAAGCTCAATCCTCAAGGTCTTTTGATGCTTTCCGGTTTATTAATGCTTACAGCTGCTTTTTTCATGCAAGTGCATTCGGTAGTACCTAGTAAAGCTACGGGAATGGTGGTGTTTGATTTGGTAAGGATGATAGAGGAAGTTTTTCTTTCTAATTTGGCGCGTGCAGGGTTTATGATAATGACAATTGGCGGTTATGTAGCTTTCATGAATAACATAAAGGCTACTAATGCATTGGTCTATATTTCCATGAAGCCATTAGGTCTTTTTCGACGTTATCCTTATTTGGCGGCTACTATAGTTATTCCTATTGGACAATTACTTTTTATTACTACTCCTTCAGCTGCCGGATTAGGATTGTTGCTTGTGGCTTCGGTTTATCCTGTTTTAATTAGTTTGGGAGTAAGTCAACTTACAGCATTGTCAGTCATTGCCGCTGCTACTCTATTTGATCAGGGACCGGGGTCGGCAAATACTGCTATGGCTGCCGAATTGATAGGACAATCCAATGTGGAATATTTCATCACTCATCAACTTCCTTTAGTAATTCCTACTTCCTTGGTTGTAATGGTACTCTTCTATTTCAATAACCGTTATTTTGATAAAAAAGATGCAAAGAAACAGCAGGATGGCATATTGCAGGTGTCAAATGTGACTGCAACCTCATTAGTAGAAAAACCGGATGTTCCATTGGCTTTTGCGCTACTCCCGGTATTACCTTTGGCTCTTCTCATTTTCTTTTCACCTTTTGTGGGACTGTTTCAGCCTACTGTAACATTGGGTACCACTACTGCTATGCTTTTTTCTCTGTTCTTATCATTGGTATTTGTGTTGTTTCATACTCGTAGTGTGCGTACTACTTTTAACGTTTTTGCAAGTTTTTGGAAAGGCATGGGAAATGTGTTTACTTCAGTTGTAACATTGATTGTAGCTTCAGAAGTTTTCTCTAAAGGACTGATTGGTTTGGGATTTATTGATTCATTGGTGGGTTATTCCTCTCATATCGGACTTTCGGGATTAGCTATTGCCGCAATCTTTACTCTCATTATTTTTGGAGCTGCCATGCTGATGGGAAGTGGCAATGCAGCCTTTTTTTCATTTGGTCCTTTATTGCCGGGTATAGCCACTCAGCTTGGTTTGCCGGTTTTTTCATTGATACTTCCTTTGCAGTTGGCGGCAAGCATGGGACGTGCCGCATCTCCTATTGCCGGAGTCATTGTTGCCATTGCCGGGGTAGCCGGTGTGTCATCAGTGGAGTTGGCAAGGCGTAATACATTTCCTTTAATAGGAGGAATTGTTTTCTTGATACTTTATCATCTTATCACTTTCTAAAATTAATCGACAGCTATGTTTACATTGATAAAGAATGCAAATTTATATGCTCCTGCCTATCTTGGTAAAACAGACATTTTGCTATGCGGAGAAAAGATTGCGCATATTTCAAAGACAATTGAACTGAATGAATCATTTTGCCATACTATTGACGTGCAAGGTAAAATTGTTACTCCGGGATTTATAGATCAGCATGTACATATTACTGGTGGAGGAGGGCAACAAGGTTATGCCTCATTAGTCCCCGAGGTGACTATGAGCGAACTGGTGGCATGTGGTACTACTACTGTATTGGGTATGCTTGGTACTGATGGATTTGCCAAAGAACTTACTACGCTTTATGCCAAGGCCAAAGCTATTGACGATGACGGATTGTCGGCTTATATGCTGACAAGTTATTACGGATTGCCTACCAAAACATTGATGAATAGTGTGGCTGACGATCTTATCTTCATAGATAAAGTTATTGGCTGTAAGCTGGCGATGAGTGATGACCGTAGTCCGTTTCCGACAGAGCAAGAGATATTACGTATTATACATCAGGTACGTTTAGGGGGATTTACATCTGGTAAAGGAGGAATTCTCCACATTCATTTGGGAGCACTTCCGGAAGGTATTGAGCCCTTACTCAATATTGCTCGTCACTATCCTACACTGATATCTTATCTGTCTCCTACTCATCTGATACGTACTGAAGCTCTTTTTATGCAGGCTGTAGAATTTGGTAAATTAGGTGGAATGATTGATTTTTCGACTGGTGGCTCAAAGTTTGATACTCCCCATCGTTGTGTGATACGTGCATTGCGAGCTGGTGTCCCCCTTGATCGCATTACTTTTTCTAGTGATGGCCATGGTGGCGTACGCAGAGTGAATCCTGAAACTGGAGAAATAACTTATCGTCCTGCTCCTTTGAATTTAAATTTCAAGGAGGTAGTTGCATTAGTCAATGAGGAGGGGGTACCATTGGAACAGGCGATTACATTGATAACATCCAATCCGGCTCGTAATCTGAAATTACGAGCTAAAGGTATTGTGGCACAAGGAGCAGATGCAGACTTGTGTTTTTTGGCGGAAGATTTGCAGCTTACAGATGTCATTGCCCGTGGTAAATTTGTAATGCAAGATGGTACAATAGTAAAGAAGGGAAGGTACGAATTATGAAGAAGCTGATTATATTTTATATTGGATTCCTCTGTATTTGTTTATCTGCAATAGCGAAACAGACTTTGGAAAGGCCAAGAGGTGAACATTTCTTCACTTATAGTCAATACCCTCCTTTTGCCGATCGCCCGGTAGATGTACATTATTATATACCTTCCCAGGGGGATATTAAACAAATGCCTATTGTATTTGTCTTTGAAGGAGGAGACCGCGGCTATCGTTATCTTTTGGACGGTTGGAAAGAAGAAGCGGAGAGAAAGGGTTTTATGCTTTTTATACCTCACTTTGATTTGAAATCTTATCCTTTGGCAGACTATCAGGAGGTGGGGGTGATGAATGCTGCCCATACAGTAGCTAATGCTCCCGAAAAAATTACACCAGTGTTGGTTGATAAACTATTTGAATATGTGCGTCAATTTACGGGAAGCATGCGCAAAGGATATATGATTTATGGTCATTCTGCTGGTGGGCAATTCGTACAGCGTTTCATGCTTTTTCACGATAGTCCTTATGTGGAAAAAGCTATTATAAGTTCTCCCGGTTGGTATACTTTTCCTGATTTGGCCCAGACATATCCTTATGGTACGGCTGGTATCCCCTATATTTCATCTGAACAGATAAAAAAATACTTGTCAAAACCTATCATACTACAGCTGGCTTTGGGAGATACGATACGTGAGTCTTTTCTACGCAAGACTCCTGAAGCTGAACGACAAGGACGAAACCGTATGGAGCGTGGGCGTAGTTTCTGGCTTTATATTCACCAGTTGGCTGCATCCCGTGGTTGGGAATGCCATTGGCGCAAGATAGAAGAGTGCGGCATCGGGCATGAGGCTGTCCCTATGGGGAAACAAGCTGTGCCATTATTGACGACAGATTCTTTACGGGTACTTTTTATAGGTAACAGCTATACTTTTTTTAATCGTTTGCCATGGCAAGTCCAATCGTTAGCATCCTCATGTGGAAAAAAAATATCAGTGCGCCAGGTTGCTAACCCTGGTTGGTACTTGAGACAGCATGCAGCCAATACGCAAACATTAGAGGCGATTCGTGAAGGAGGATGGGATTATATGGTGATGCAGGAACAGAGCAAGGCACCTACTCGTGAAAAGGAATGGGTAAAGAAGAATGTATTCCATCCTGCGGCGCAGTTAGATAGTTTACGCCGTCTTTATGCCCCAAAAGGAAAAAGTGTCTGTTATATGACATGGGGGCGTAATAATGATACTTATGAAGGAATGCAGCAGCAACTTACGGAAAACTATTTGGAAATGGCTGATGTCCTTGATGCTTATTGTGCTCCTGTGGGTGAGGCATGGAGACGTGTACGTAGAGAGTGTCCAAGTTTGCAGTTGTATAATTCTGATGGCAGCCATCCTAGTCCTGCAGGCAGTTATTTGGCGGCTTGTGTCTTTTATGCAATTTTTTTTGGTGAGCCTTTTAGCAGCGATTATTATGCAGGTCTACCGTCTGAAACGGCTCTTTATTTACAGAGGATAGCACAAGAAGTGGTATTAGCTAATCTTGTGTTATGGAATAGAAATCAGTCGAAGCAACCTGCCGGAGTAACTGCAAGTTTCTATCCTGACCCCAAATTTGACCGTGAGACACCTACTCTAAGTAAACCTTACGGTAGCGGATTGGCATCGGTTGATGAGATAAAGGACTATTTACAACAATTGGTTGTACGTTCTCCGGGTTTGGCATATATGGAGAATATTGGTGTTACCAAACAAGGACGTACCATTCCGGTACTTTATTTGGGTACTCCCGACAAGAAGAAGGTAAGGGTATGGATTCAAGCGGCACTGCATGGTAACGAGCCGGCAGGTGCTGAGGCTGTATGCATGCTTGTCCGTTACTTACTTTGTGAAAAAGAAGGACGTGAATTGCTGAATCATATAGCTGTGGCTTTGGTTCCTATAGCCAATGTTGATGGTTATGCCATTCAGCAACGTCGTTCGGCCGATGGTTACGATTTGAATCGCGATCAGAGCAAATTAGAGGATGCTGTCACTTTGCTGTTGAAGCAGTCCTATCAGCAATGGAATCCGGACGTAGCTCTTGATATTCATGAATATACACCTTTACGTCGTGAGTTTAACTTATTACGTGGAGTGCCGACAGCAAATGCTGCTGATGTACTTTTTTTACCTACAGGACATCTTAATGCGCCTTTAGCTTTACGTACGCTGTCTGAAGAACTTTTTCGTCGTGAGGCAGAGGTCGTTTTAAATAGTGCCGGTTATGCTTCCGGTTTCTACTTTACTCCTCGTGTGGCAGATGGTTCCCTTGTTCTTGTAAAAGGTGCCAAAAGTCCGCAGTCCAGTTCTACTTTTCAAGCATTGACGGGAGCTGTATCGCTTTTTGTCGAAATAAGAGGTATTGGATTGGGACCGGAGTGTTTTGCACGTCGTAGTGAGTGCGGTTTCTTGGTGGCACGGCAAACGTTGGTTACTGCTGCGCAACATCGTGCTTCAATTAAACGTAAGATAGAACAAGCCAGGAAGCGCACCTTGAAAGCTACTGAACCGATATATGTTACTTTCACTTCGGATACTGTACGTCATGTAGTCTCTTTTATCGATTATAAGGCCAATGAACTGTTTAAGACTGAACTGCCAACCCTTGATGCCATGCAGGCAACACCTCAATTGATGCGTACTCGCCCTAAGGCTTATCTGCTCGATGCTCCCTGTACAGAAGCAGTATGTAAGCTTCGAGCGTTGGGTGTACACATTGAGCAAGTTACCCGTGTACAAAAAGCAAAAGTTGAGCGTTACAAAGTAACCCGTCTGTATCGTGCAGAGAAGGAATGGGAGGGGATTCATCCGGTAAATGTAGAAACGGATGTCTATGAAGATAATGTAGAACTTCCAATAGGTAGTTGGTTGGTACCTTTGGCACAACCTTTAGGAAATTTGGTTGCCACGTTGCTTGAACCGGAGTCTGTCTGTGGTTTCGTAAACTTCTGTGTTATTCCGGCTGAGGAAGGAAAGGGACTGTTTGTCAGTAGACTTATAAAATAAGAATTGGATATATAAAATTAAATTCGGTAATGACTATGAAACTAAAAAAAACGCTACAGATTATACTTGCTTTATGTTTAGGCCTATGGATGATTTCATGCCAGCAGGAACATATCAAGTTGACCTCTCCAAATGGAAAACTTTCTTTAGAGTTTACACTTGATGAAGAAGGTGCTCCCCGATATTGTTTAAGACATGCGGGGAAGAATATTTTACTTCCTTCACGTCTGGGATTGGTTTTGAAGGATGCGCCAGATCTTTTGACTGGTTTCGTTCTAAAAGAGGTTAAGCATGATTCGCATAATGATGTGTGGCAACCAGTATGGGGGGAAGAGGCTGAAATTGTAAATCATTATAATGAATTGAGGGTATGCCTCAAGGAAGAAACATCGTTGGAGCGGGAACTGAATATTATTTTTCGTCTTTTTGATGATGGGATGGGATTCCGGTATGAGTTCCCGCGCCAGCAACAGCTACAAGAGTTTCTTATTGATGACGAAGTGACTGAATTCGTTTTTCCTGCAGATTATGATGCTTGGAGTATTCCAGTGAAAGGAGTTCGTTTTTACGAGGCCTTATTTGAGAAAAAAACTCTTAGTAAGATGGGATGGGTAAGCACTCCGGTGACGATTGAGACAACAGATAGCCTTTATTTGGCTATTCATGAAGCAAATCTTACAGATTATGCTGCCATGAACTTGAAGCCGGTTGAACAACTTGAAGATAATAAAACGGTTACATTACGTGCGGCTCTTACACCTTGGAGTACAGGTGAGAAAGTACGTGTTACCGATACCCGTGTATCTCCTTGGCGTACAATGATAGTGGCTGAATCTGCCGGTGATTTGCTTCTTTCCCGTCTCATGTTAAATCTTAATGAACCTTGTCGTATAACCGATACTTCCTGGATACAACCTATGCGCTATATTGGAATTTGGTGGACTTATCACATGAAGCATAACACCTGGCATGCCGGTCCCCATCATGGGGCCACAACAGAGAATACAATGCGTCACATCGATTTTGCTGCTGCCAATAACCTGGGAGGTGTACTGGTGGAAGGGTGGAATGAAGACTGGGCTACTTGGAAGTTTAGTTTCACAAAACCTTATACCGATTTTGATATACAACGTATTACTGATTATGGGCGTAGCAAAGGAGTAGCTTTGATAGGACATCATGAAACTGGCGGTAATGTTTCCAATTATGAAAATCAGATGGAAGATGGTTTCAAGTTCTATGAGAAATATGGTGTGCATCAAGTAAAAACGGGTTATGTGGGCGATTTGCTTGATGGGAAAGAATATCATAGCAGTCAGTTTGGTGTACTTCATTATCGCAAGGTAATAGAGGCTGCTGCCCGTCACCGTATCTGTATTGATAATCATGAACCGGTGATTCCTACAGGTTTGCAGCGTACTTTTCCTAATCTGATGACACAAGAGGGAGTACGTGGACAAGAATGGGACGCTTGGGATGTAGATGGTGGAAATCCTCCCTCTCATACCGTAATATTGCCTTTCACTCGTGGGTTGGCAGGCCCGATGGACTTTACACCGGTGACGTTTCGGTTTGTTAACGATGTAATGCCACAGACACGTGTACATACCACACTGGCCAAACAATTGGCGCTGTTTGTGGTGCTCTATTCACCGTTACAAATGGCTTCGGATGAAATAGAGAATTACGAGGCTAATCCGGAACCTTTTAATTTTATAGTATCTTGTCCTACAGATTGGAGCAGAACAGTGGTGCCGGAAGCATGCATTGGCAGTTATGTTACTATTGCCCGTTGTGATAAAGGAGAGGGATGCTGGTATATAGGCAGTATCACGGGAGATGAGGAACGAACGGCTAATATCAGTCTGTCTTTTCTCGATACAGATAAAAGCTATCTGGCTACTATTTATCGTGATGCTCCTGAGTCCGATTATGAGACATGTCCTGCTGCTATACTTATAGAAGAGCGCGAAGTGACTTATAGTGATACCCTCACCATTCGGCAAGCACGTAGTGGAGGAACTGCCGTACGTCTGTGTCCTATAAAAGACTGTTGAGCCGGAGGTATATTGGGGCAGAGTTGTTTATATTTTCTCTCTCAAGTATTCGTAAAAGCTATATTGCGACCGTACCTTCTCCTTTTGCGGTCGCGATGACTTCCAGCGGTTTCGCAACCGGTCGTCCACAAAGCAGGCTTTCCGTTTGTCCGACAGTTGTATGGATAGCATATCGATGAGCTCTTGCTTCAAGTCTGGGTCCAGAATGGGGGTGACGGCTTCGATACGGCGGTACAAGTTACGCCGCATCCAGTCCGGCGAGCCGAGGAAGAGCTTGGGTGCGCCGCCGTTGCCGAAGTACCACACACGGGCATGTTCCAGAAAGGTATCCACGATGCGTGTCACGCGGATGTTGTGGCTGTACTCCTGCCCGGGGATGAGGCAGCAGATGCCGCGGACAATGAGGTCTATCTCTACACCGGCTTGCGAGGCTTCGTAGAGGCGGTCTATCATGGCAGGGTCTTGCAGGGCATTCATTTTTAGGATAATCCGTCCTTGCTTGCCTTGCCGAGCCAGTTCTATTTCGTGATTGATGAGGCGGTTCAGTTCAGGAATCAGGTTGAAGCGGGCCACAAGCAGGCGGTGGAACACCGGATTTTCCTTTCCCTGCAGAGTACGGAACAAGTTGTGCAGGTCGTTTACAATCACCGGGTTGCAGGTGAATAGTCCGCTGTCCGCATAGAGGGTGGCGGTCTTTTCGTTGAAGTTGCCGGTGCTGATGTAGGCGTAGCTTGTCAGTTTGCGCCCTTCTTTGTCGCGGCGTAGCACGAGGGCTACTTTGGCATGTACCTTTAGTCCTGGTATGCTGAAAATGATGTTGATGCCGGCAGCTTTCATCATCTCGGCGGTGGCGAGGTTGTTTTCTTCGTCGAAGCGGGCTTTCAGTTCCACAAAGACGGTGACTTTCTTTCCGTTCTGTGCGGCGGCTATCAGGGTGTTGATGACGGTGGAGTTCTCTGCCACGCGATACTGGGTCACCATGATTTCACGCACGGTGGGTTCGTGGACGGCTTCATATAGAAAATGGATGAAGTGGTCGAAGGAGTGGTAGGGATAATGCAGCAGCAGGTCCTTCTTCTCCACATAGCGGAAGATGGATTCGCGTTCGTCCAGGCAGGTCAGCTTCATGGGCTGGGGTTTCTTGATGGGACGTACGCTTTGGTTGGGATTGGGCAGATGCCGCAAATCCTCCATGTTGAGGTGCTTGTCTCCCGGCACCAGCTCCCGGCGGTCTATGCGGTAGGCATCTACCAGAAAGTCGAGGAAGTCCTGGGGCATGGCGCGGTCGTATACAAAACGGCACACGGCGCCTATCTTGCGTTTCTTTACCTTCTTCTTCACCTGCTCGATGATTTCGGAGGTATTGGCGGCATCGTCTATCAGAATATCCGCATCGCGTGAAATCTTGATGCAATAACTGCTGTCCACTTCATAACCGGGGAAGATGGTATCCAGATTGGCCTTGATGATGTCTTCAATGAACATCAGATAATAGTCTTTCCCCACCTTGGGCAGCTGGATGAAGCGCGGCACTTTGCTGTACGGCAGTTTCATCACGAAATACTGGATGCAGTTTGGAGAACTGGCGGGAGCTCCTTTCAGATGAAGCCGTACGGCCAGATAGAGACGGTTGTCGCGCAGGAATGAAATCACCTTGTCCTTGCTTACGGGCACCGGGGCCAGATAAGGGAATATCTCTTCGCGGAAGAAGTTGCGCACAAAGTCGCGGTGAAACGGTTCTACGTTGCGGCTTTGATAGAATATGATGTGATGTTTCCGCAGGGCGGGCAGTATCTTCTGTTCGTAGATGCGGATACGTTCCTCCAGTTGGCGATTGACTTCTTGGTTGATTTCATCTACCAGTTCGGCGGCAGACTGCATAGTCTCTTCATCGCTTTGCGAGGCTCCGGTGGCTATGGCCTTATGGTCGGCTACGCGTATCTTGTAGAATTCTTCCAGATTGGAAGAGTATATAGAAATAAAGTTGATGCGTTCGTATAGCGGCAATGTCTCGTCTTCCGCTTCCAGCAGTACGCGGTAGTTGAAGGAAAGCCAGCTGATGTCACGTTTGAAATATCTGTTGTCCATGGTGTTAAGGTGTTAATGTGGCATATTAGCACATTACCACATTGTATTCTTCCCAAATATAATTACCTTTGTCTTAATAAACAAAGGAAAGATGACAAAAGTTGGTTTATTATCGGATACGCATGGCTACTGGGATGAAAAGTACCTGCAATATTTTGAGGGCTGTGACGAAATATGGCATGCCGGTGACATCGGTTCGCTGGAAGTGGCACAGAAGCTGGCGGCTTTCCGTCCCTTCCGTGCCGTGTATGGCAATATTGACGGGCAGGAGATACGGCAGCTCTATCCGCAGATTCTCCGTTTCACGGTGGATGGGGCGGAGGTGCTGATGAAGCATATCGGCGGTTATCCCGGCAACTACGACCCTTCCATCAAGGGTAGCATTCTGGTGCGTCCCCCAAAGCTGTTCATCAGCGGGCACTCGCATATACTGAAGGTGAAGTATGACAAGACGTTGGATGTACTCCACATCAATCCGGGCGCTGCGGGCATTCAAGGTTTCCATAAGGTGCGTACGATGGTACGCTTTGCGGTTGATGGGGGAACGTTTAAAGATTTGGAGGTGATAGAACTTGCTGACCGATGATGTAGTTTGTTTATTTTCAATGGATTGTATTTACCGATTGTTTACGCTGTAGTGTAAAAGCCGTTACATGCTAATGTAAAGGTCGTTACGCTATTGGGTAAAGGCCGTTACACTATTTGGTAAAGGTCGTTACACGCTGAGGTGTGTCTTTTCCTGATTTAGCTAGACGCTTTTTCTTTTTATAACCGATATCAGTAGACGGTTCTTGGAATGTTGTACTGGTTCAGTAGTCACTTCTTCCCAAGCCCTGCTGATATAGTAGACACAGCAAAGTGAGTTGTCCTGATTCTGTTGACAGTCATCCTGCTGCATTTGCAGAGCCCGTGCTTGCTTGTCCGGCAAGACTGGGTGCCCCTAAAAGAGGCATTCTGTCTTTGTCAGGTGCGCTGTCCTGCGCCTTCGCCCGGACTTGCTGTCCGGCTTTGCAAAGATATTGCATCCTTCTTTTTATTGCTACTTGTGGAAGGATATTTTTTCTTCTTCCACATTTTCTTCTGTATTCCCTTCTCCAGATGCGCCACAGCAGGTATTTTATACCCGATACTCATATGCGGTCTGCGATGGTTATAGAAATGTATGTAGCGAGCTATGACATTTCTTGCATGCCCGATGTCGTTGAACCGGCCTCGAGGATGGCTGCTTTCCGCCTTAATAATCCCGTTGATACGTTCCGCAACGGCATTGTCGGTGGGTTTGTAGTCTTCCGTCATACTGATGGCAATGCCATGTTTCTGAAGAAGTGCCACGTATGGGTCGCAACAGTATTGTACGCCACGGTCCGAGTGATGTATCAGGCCCGTAAGATTTTCATCTCCTGTCATTTCAACAGCCTGCTCTATAGCCTGTTGCAATGCATTGATGGTTGCCGATACCCGTAAGGTGTCGGCAAGCACCCATCCCACTATCTTATGGGAGTAGGCATCCGTAATCAGATGCAGATAACAGACTTCACCATTGGCAAGTGGTATATAAGTAATGTCGCTGACCCACAACTGGTTGGCTGAAGTCAAGGTCAGTCCTTTGATTAGGTTCTTCCACTTGTGGTAGCGATGGTTGGAGTTCGTCGTATGCCGGGTCTTGCGGGCAGGAAGCATCAAGCGGTGTTGCCGGAGCAATGCATAAAAGCTGTCCCGCCCAGGCATGAACCCGGCTCCAAAAAGCACGGTGAGCATAATCCACAGTTTGTAACAGCCTATACCCGGATCTTCGATACGGATATCACGGACAGCATCCAGCATGAGACGTTCCCTATGTATCTGACTCTCAATGTCAGCCTTTGACTGGTAGTAGGCTTGACAACAATGGCCAAACAGACGGCAGGCCAACGCAACTTTCAGGTTGCGCTGACTGACCAGTTCCGTTACGATTTGGCCCCAGATTTTTTTCTGATAGGGATGTTGAAGAGTTCTTCAGCACGCGTAATCATCAACTCACGGGCTTCTGTTTCCAGCTTGGAGAAAGACAGAGCTTTCTCCAGCTCTTTAATGCGCTTTTTTAATTGGGCATTTTCATCTTTGTAGGCTTCCTTGCTGCGATTGGACATATCTGGTGATTCTTGTTCAGAAGGCAAAGATAGCTCTTCTGCTAAATTTGAATACTTTTTAATCCAACTATTTAGCAAGGCAGGGCAACAAATGCCATGTGCCCGGCAAAAGGCATGCTTACTCATACCTGATTGGTAGTAAGAGTGAAGAAAAAACAGTTTTTCATCTTCACGATAAAGCTTTCGTTTTGAAGTCATAATAGTAACACATTTATTAGTTTGTAAATGTGTCTACCTATATCAGGATAAGACAGTGAAGACCGTTTCATCAAGGGGTGACGGCCGTTACGCACTGAAGTAAGCAAAACAATGTACCGGAGTAAGCAAAGCAATGAAGTAAAAAGATGAAACCAAGCCTTCACTTAATCCAATTTTTCCATTATCTTTGTGCCCGAATAGCAAGTAGAGCCGTGGGGCATCGTCCTCCTTCTTATTTTATTCTCCATTTTGAAGTATCACCGAAAAAGAACTGAAATATGAAAGGAATTATTCTTGCAGGTGGCAGTGCCACTCGTCTCTATCCGTTGTCCAAGGCTATCTCCAAGCAGATAATGCCCGTCTACGACAAGCCGATGATATACTACCCGCTCTCTACACTGATGTTGGCGGGAATTCGCGAAGTGCTTATTATCTCTACTCCACGTGACTTACCCATGTTCCGCGAGCTGCTGGGAACCGGCGAAGAACTCGGTATGTCCTTTTCCTATAAGATACAAGAGAATCCCAACGGACTGGCACAAGCCTTTGTGCTGGGTGCAGAGTTCTTGGACGGCGGACCGGGCTGCCTTATTCTGGGCGACAACATGTTCTACGGTCAAGGCTTCTCCGCCATGCTGAAGCGTGCCGCTTCCATAGACAAGGGTGCCTGCATCTTTGGTTATTACGTCAAGGACCCCCGTGCCTACGGTGTAGTGGAGTTTGATGCCAACGGCAAAGCCGTCTCGCTGGAAGAAAAGCCTGCCAATCCTAAAAGCAACTATGCCGTCCCCGGACTGTACTTCTACGACTCCACCGTGACAGAGAAAGCCGCCTCCTTGAAGCCCTCTGCTCGCGGCGAATACGAAATTACCGACCTCAACCGTCTCTATCTGGACGAGGGCACGCTGAAAGTGGAGTTCTTCGGCCGTGGCTTTGCCTGGCTCGACACCGGCAATTGCGACAGCCTGCTGGAAGCCAGCAATTTTGTCGCCACCATCCAGAACCGTCAAGGCTTCCGCGTGAGCTGTATCGAAGAGATTGCCTGGCGCAAGGGCTGGATAGATGTAGACCAGCTGTATCGCTTGGGTGAACAGCTTGGCAAGACCGAATATGGCAAATACCTGATGGAACTGGCTGAATCGAAGCGATGAACTCTTTGTTCCCCAAAAAGAGAAGGAGAATAGTTCTCCTATAAAGGCCCGCTGACTTTAATTTTTAATTTATAATTTTTAATTCTCATGAAGACTTATCTCGTAACCGGTGCCGCCGGTTTTATCGGCGCCAACTATATTAAATACATCCTGGCAAAACATAATGATATTAAAGTGGTGATACTGGATGCCTTGACCTACGCAGGCAATCTGGGCACCATTGCCAATGACATTGACGATGAACGTTGCTTTTTTGTAAAAGGTGACATCTGCGACCGCGTGCTTGCCGACGAACTGTTTGCCAAGTATAAATTCGATTACGTAGTGAATTTTGCTGCCGAGAGCCACGTAGACCGTAGCATAGAGAATCCCCAGCTTTTCCTGATGACCAACATCCTGGGTACACAAAACCTGCTCGATGCCGCCCGCCGTGCCTGGGTCACGGGTAAGGACGAGTCCGGTTATCCCACTTGGCGCAAAGGCGTTCGTTACCATCAAGTGTCTACCGACGAAGTTTACGGCTCACTTGGTGCCGAAGGCTACTTCACAGAGCAAACCCCGCTCTGCCCGCACAGCCCTTACAGCGCCAGCAAGACGAGTGCCGATATGGTAGTGATGGCCTATCACGATACCTATAAGATGCCCGTCACTATCACCCGCTGTTCCAACAACTACGGTCCTTATCACTTCCCCGAAAAGCTGATTCCGCTTATCATCAAGAATATTCTCGAAGGCAAGAACCTCCCCGTCTATGGCGACGGCAGTAACGTGCGTGACTGGCTCTACGTGGAAGACCACTGCAAAGCTATCGACCTGGTTGTCCGCGAGGGTGTGGAAGGCGAAGTCTACAACGTAGGCGGTCACAACGAAAAGACCAATCTTGAAATCGTGAAGCTGACTATTGCCACCGTCCGCCGCTTGATGGAGGAAGAACCCCGTTACCGTGCAGTGCTGAAGAAACAAGTAAAAGCCGCCGACGGCACGATTGACATCAGCTGGATAAACGAAGACCTTATCACCTTCGTCAAAGACCGCCTAGGTCACGACCAGCGTTATGCCATCGACCCCACAAAGATTACCAATGCCCTGGGCTGGTATCCGGAGACGAAGTTCGAGGTCGGCATCGTCAAGACCATTGAATGGTACCTGAACAACCAGCCGTGGGTGGAAGAAGTGACCAGCGGTGATTATCAGAAGTATTACGAACAGATGTATGGAGGTAGAGGTTAAGGTTTAGGGATTAGGGTCTAACCGCTAATCCTTAACCTCTAACCTCTCAATTCAGCGCCACCGCTAACAGTAATCCTAAGAACAGCATATTGCGCGACGTCTCGCCCAGTATGCTGTTCAGCTTTTTACCGCTACCTATCTGTATCATTTTGCGCCACGTCAGTGCGTGCATATAGAGATAGACGCAGGGAGCCCAGATAAATTCCAGCGGAGTCAGCTTGCCCGTGTAGACAAACCAGAAGCAGAGCAGCACGGCGGCGATGCCCAGTGCCAGATACATATTCTCACCGAACTTCTTGCCGTAGCGTACCACCAGCGTACACTTGCCGCTCACGGCATCCTGCTCGCGGTCGCGATAGTTGTTCACCATCAGCAAGGTGTCTATGGCGAGGCCACTGACGAGCGACAGCACCACCACATCCATATTCAGCGTATAGGCCTGCACGTAGTAGGTGCCGCATACGGGCACGAAGCCGAAGAACACCAGCACCAGTACGTCGCCCCAGCCCCGATAGGAGAGCAGCGTGGTATAGAGGAAAGCAAACAGTATGCACACCACGCCCAGCACCACCAGTTCCCAGCCTCCGTGGGGCAGCTGCCCCCAGACGGTGAACAGCACTGCCAGCCCTGCCAGGCACGACAGTGTCAGTGCGATGCCGATGCCGGTTTTCATGGCTGCCGGCGTAATCCAACCTTCGGCGCAGGCGCGCTGCGGCCCCAGCCGGTCTTCCCGACGGTCGGTCCCTTTCTGGAAGTCGAAGAGGTCGTTGATAAAGTTGGCGGCAATCTGCATGCCGCAGGCAAAGAGGGCGCACAGCAGGGCGGGTGCGGTCTTGAACTGTCCGTCGCTGAAGGCAAGGGCACTGCCCAGCAATACCGGGATGATGGCTCCCGTCAACGTCTTGGGGCGGGCGGCGAGAAACCATGCGTAGGGTGAATTCTGTTTAATCTCGTTCATCGTAGTTCCAATTTAGTTCGGCATCTGCCAGCAAAAATACTGAAAATCCCTATATTTGTACCCACTTATGATGAAGAAGTTAGTCTACATATCCATTCTTTCTCTGCTGCTCTTGTCTTCCTGCCGTTCCAAGCGGATGATTACCGTGTCGTTGCCGCAGCCAGTCATGCAGGCAGACAGCACGCAGCTTGGCGATACTATCGGGTTGCCTGCCCGCCTTTCGCCGATGTTCACCTTTGACCAGTCTGATTTGCGTAATGTCCGCCGCCAGCCGGCGAAGGGCGAGGTAAAGAAACAGCAGATAAAGAAAACGGCACCGGTACAAAAGGTAATTGTGCAGCGAGGTACAAGAATCACATCGAAAACCACCCACGTAGGCTCGGCCTATAAGGGCGTCAGCCGCATTAAGACGTACGACTTCACGCATCGCGACGTGCCTGCCGCCTTCGAGGGCTTCCGCATCGCCTTTGTCTCCGACCTGCACTACAAAAGCCTGCTGAAGGAGGAGGGATTGAAGGACCTGGTCCGCCTGCTCATAGACCAGAAGGCCGACGTGCTGCTGATTGGCGGTGACTTTCACGAAGGCTGCCAGTACGTGCCGCCCGTCATGGCTGCCCTGGCGCAAGTGAAGACGCCGTTGGGCACCTATGCCGTGCTTGGCAACAATGACTACGAGGCTTGCTATGACGACATCGTGCGCGAAATGAGGCATTATGGCATGCATCTGCTGGAGCATAAGGTGGACACCCTGCGGCGTGGCGGTGAGCGGATTCTTGTGGCGGGCGTGCGCAATCCTTTCGACTTGGGCAAGAACGGCACATCGCCCACACTCGGCCTTTCGCCCGACGATTTCGTAATCCTGCTGACGCATACGCCAGACTATGCCGAGGACGTCCCGGTGACAAACTCCGATCTCATCCTGGCCGGACACACGCATGGCGGGCAGGTGACGCTGTTCGGGCTTTATGCACCGATAGTCCCCTCGCACTACGGGCAGCGGTTCCTCTCCGGGCTGAAGTACAACTCAAAGAACATCCCGATGATTGTCACCAACGGCATCGGCACTTCGCAGAAAGCCATCCGCATGTTTGCTCCCGCAGAGGTGGTGATGATTGTGCTGCACCGGCTGACGGACTGATTTATTCTTCGGGCATCAGCACCACTCCCAGTTTCTTCTTGCCATCCATCTTTACCACCATCGGCTGGTGGAAATGTACATGCCGCAGGTACTTCGTCTCGTGTACGGCAGGCTGTGCATTCAGGAATTCCTGGTTGTATACGCCGTCATTCATAAAGGCGTTGATGGTAAAGTATCCCACTCCAAAGGAGGTCAGGTTCTGGAAGAAGTGGGTTCCCTGGCTGGGGTCTACCCGGTAGTTGGTCAGTCCGGCTTCCACTATCACGCGGGCGGCGCTGATGTGCGGCCACTTCACGGGGATGCCGAGCCAGGTGTCACTGCTACCCCAGCGTCCGGGACCTACAAGGACATAGTTGCGGCCTTCGTCCAGGAACTGCTGGTTCAGCTTCTCTATCTCCCAGGCAATCTCCTGGTTGTGGGAGGCACTATAGTCGTCTGTCTTCACATAGATAATGTCATGTATCTCGTTCATGATGCCATGTCCCAATGAGTTGTTGGAACGGAGTAGTACCTGGTTGTCTGGAATCGCGGTAAGGTCTTCATCCAGCATCTCCTTGGTGTCGACTATCGGGCGGATTTGCAGCAGGTAGAAGGTGCCGGTTTTGTCCTTCTCGCGGCTCATGGTGGCGGCAAACTCTATCTCTACGGGACGGCGCATCTCCTGCTCTCCGTATTTCAAAGCCAGTTGCAGGATGCGTGGCAGGGGGAATACGTCGTGTTGCAGGATGTTGGCAAAGGTGATGACTTTGCGTCCGCCGGGATAAAGCCCGTCGCGGATAATCTGGTCGTAAGGGTCGTAGGTGGAGGCTATGTAGTTCAGTGCTCCGTCCTTTTCCGCTTCTTTGACGTGCAGTTTCAGCAGGTTGAAGCCGTCGTCGATGGAGAAGTCGTGACCGGCATTGCGCAGGTCGAGGGCATAGAAGCGGGTCTGAGTCTCTTTGAGGGCAATCTCCATTTCGCTGGTTTGCAGCACCTGGTTGGGGTGATAGGGCGAGAAGCGGAGCGTCATGCCACCGTCCACGATGTATTTACCTAAACCGAGCGCCAGATTGACGATACCTTCTTCTGCCTTCTCGTCGCCGATGGGGTAGTAGTTGAGCGAACGTGCCACGCCGGACATGCTGGGGTAGTAGCGGTCACCATACTGGTTGCCCACTACCTCTTGCAGGATGACAGCCATCTTTTCCTGGTCGATAACGTTGCTCGTTGCCTGCATGTATGCCTTCGAGTCGCGGAAGTAGACCGAAGCATATACTCCCTTGATGGCATCGCTCAGCATGCGCAGCATCTCGTACTTGTCGTCCAGATAGGGAATCATGTAGGTGTTGTAGATGCCGGCGAAGGGTTGGTAGTGCGAGTCTTCCAACAACGAGGACGAACGGATGGCAAGCGGCGACTTCACCACGTCGAAGAAGGTGAAGAAGTCCTCCACCAGGCGGTCGGGCAGCTTTGCTTTGAGGAAGTAGCGCAGGATGACGTCATCGTCGGCATCGGACAAGGCTATCTGATACAGATTGTTGGTATCCATAAACTCGTCGAACACATCGGTACAGAGCACGATGGTCTTGGGGATGGCGACACGGGCATTCTCAAACTCTTCGAACTCGGGGTGATGCTTCACCAGGTTGTCGATGAAAGCCAGTCCGCGCCCCTTGCCTCCCAGCGAACCGTCGCCAATACGGGCAAAGTTGGAGTATCGGTCAAAGCGGTCGCGCCTGAAGACTGCCACTACTCCCTGGTTTTTCATCTTGCGGTATTTCACGATAGCCTCGAAGATAATTTTACGGTGGGCATCCACGTCTTGCAAGCTATTCCAGGTGATGGGCCGCAGGAACTCTGCCACGGGAAACATGGCACGCGAGTAGAGCCAGCGGCTGACGTGGTTGCGGCTGATGTGGTAAAGGAATGATTCTGCCGGAACAGCAAAAAGAATGTTCTGCAGCTCTTTGAGATTCTTTACGCGGGCAATCTCTTCCAGCGTGTCCGGGTTGCGGAAGATAAAGTCGCCGAAGCCGAAATTGTCTGATACAATACGGCGCAGGTCCACATCCATCTTTTTGGAATTCTTGTCGATGAAGGCGGCATCGTATTTGGCTGCATACGCTACGTTGTCCGATTCGCTGGACTGTATGATAAGGGGTACAAACGGGTCTTCCTTGCGGATGGCGGCACAGAGCTTGATACCGGCCAGTCCGTCCTTCTCGCCCCGTTCTACGCGGGGGAAGCGTACGTCGGTGATGACACCTAATATATTATTCTTATATTTTTGGTAGATGCCAAAGGCTTCTTCATAGGTACGTGCCAGTACAATTTTGGGACGTCCCCTCATGCGCAGTGTGCGCTGGTGGGCATTCAGTGCTTCGGTAGAGAATTCCTGGCTCTGCTTCAATACGAATTTATACAGATTGGGCAGGATGGAGGAGTAAAAGCGGATGCCGTCTTCCACCAGCAGGATGAGCTGCACACCCACTTCGTTGACGTCGTGCTCCAGGTTCATCTTGTCCTCTATCAGCTTGATGATGGAAACCAGCAAGTCGGTGTTTCCCAGCCAGCAGAACACATACTCAAAGGGACTGAGGTCTTCATTGGCAATACGCTTGGTGATGCCGTGGCTGAAAGGGGTAAGTATCACCATCGGAATCTGTTCATACAGGTTTTTGATGTATCGTGCCACGTCGAAGCTGTCGTTGTCTCCCGTGCCCGGCATGCAGATGATGAGGTCGAAAGAGATGGAGGACAGCTGTGTCAGCGCCTCCTCGCAAGTGGAAACCTGCGTGAAACGGGGAGGGTAGCGCAAGGAGAGCGAAGTGTATTCATTGAATATCTTTTCGTCGATGCGGCCGTCATCTTCCAGCATGAAAGCATCGTAAGGATTGGCTATCAGAAGGACGTTGAAAATACGCCGTGTCATGAGGTTGGCAAACTGTGTGTCCTTGAAATAGAGCTGGTTTAATTTGAACTTACTGAGCATGGCTTCTCATGATTTGTTGGTTTCGGAAGGCAAAAGTAATAGAAATCGAACCTATTCGGATAGTTTTTCGACCGTTTTTTTTATATTTATGCGTAATATTGCATCCGAAAAACAATATATGACCTATGTCTGCTCCATATCCGTTTCCATATAAATCCGTTGCATGTACATTTTTGCTGTTATGGGTGTTCGTTTTTTTGTTCGCTGACTTGTTTGCCGGTTCATTCCGCACCTTGGGTATCAAGGAGGGATTGGGCAGTCGGCAAGTATTCCAGATAAACAAGGATTCAGCCGGATTTGTCTGGGTGTATACTCATGTCGGGATAGATCGTTATGACGGGAATGAAATCAAGCATTACAAGCTGGACGGAATGGTTGATTCCAGGGACAATATCCAGTCTTCCACTACCATGATGTGTGATAAGGAGGGTATTGTCTGGGTTGCATTGAAGAATGGAAAAATCTATGCATACAACAAACTGACGGACTCTTTCCAATTGCGTGTGGACTTGGCTGATTACCTGCCTTCTCCGGTATTGTATAATATGCTGTTTGATGACGAAAACCGTTTGTGGTTGTGTATGTCGAAGGGGCTTTATTCTTGGGAAGAAAGTGCAGGACTGTCTTTTGCCGGATTGAAGGGGCAATCTGTCCGTTGCATGGTCCAAATGGAAGATGAAGTGTTTTTTGCAGGCACCGACAAGGGTGTCTTCCGGCTGACGAAGGCAGGAGCGGCAGGTTCTTCGTCTTTTGAGACGAGGCCGGTTGACCTGCATACAGAGATGCATGTGGAATCGCTCTATGTCTTCGGAGCGAAGCTGTTCATCGGTACCTTTTCAAACGGCGTATTTGTGCTTGACGGTCCCGACGGGCGGATACATCCGTTGAATGAGCGGATTCCTCATGTACCTATCCGTTCGTTTGCAAGGACAAAGGATAATTTGCTGCTGGTGGGAGCCGACGGTGCAGGTGTTTTTTGCATGGATGTCGCTACTGGAGAACTTTTGAACCATTACATGAATAACGGGGATGATGACAAAAGCTTGAGTGGTAATACGGTATCCGATATTTGTGTGGATGAATCCGGAGTTGTATGGATTGGCACTTCTACGAATGGCATCAGCTATCTGGATCCGGAGATGCCGGATGTCTGTAGAATCAGGCACGAACGCAATAATGATAATTCCCTGAAGTCGGACCATGTAAATGTGATGTTTCAGGACTCGGAGGGAGATTATTGGTATGGTACAAACAACGGCGTCAGCCTCTATCAACCTCGGTCACGCAAATGGACCCACTATCTGGACGGTACGGAATATAGTGGCAAAGTGGTATTGGCGCTTGCTGAAGACTCCAGGGGAAACATCTGGGTAGGTGGCTATGGTATCGGTGTCTATTGTATTCATAAACAGACCGGACGGGTACAGAAGAAAGAGAAAAGAAATGCACATCCGGAGAAGGGAATGGCTACCGACTATGTTTATGCCATTTATGCGGAAGGGGATTATGTCTGGTTCGGTGGTATTGAAGGAGAGTTTACCCGTTACGATATACGGACGGATACTTATACATATTACCCGATTGATTGCATAGGTGACATAAAGCCGGGTAAGGGGGGCTCATTACTGATTGCCGGTTGCAGCGGGTTGGCCGTCTTTGATAAGAAGTCGGGAGACACGCAGTGGCATCAGACGTTTGGAGACATCTCTCTGCATTATCCTGTCCGTTGCCTGATGCAGTCCTCATCCGGCGATACCTGGCTGGCTACAGACGGGGAAGGCCTTATACGTGTTGGGCCGGATGGGAAAGAGGCGCATGCATATACCGTAGATGACAATCTGGTTTCCAATTCCATCAACAGCCTGCTGGAGGATAACGAAGGGCGTATCTGGTTCAGTACGGAGAAGGAATTGTATTGCTTGGACTGCTCCCGGGATATTATCATCAGTGCCAATGATTTTTTGGATGTCAGCTGGGGATATTACAATCCGAATGCTGCCCTTAAGTTGAAGAATGGATGTCTTGCTTTCGGTACTGCAGAAGGGGTTCTTTCCTTTCTCCCGTCTTTGGACTTAGGGCCCCATGTGTCTGTTGAGCTGATTCTGACAGACTTTAAACTGCTTTACGAATCGGTCAAAGCGGGAATGAAAGGCTCTCTTTTGCAAACGAATATCAATGATACCCGGAAAATAGATTTGAAGTATAATCAAAACTCCTTCTCTATTTCCTTCTCTGCCATCAACTTTGCAGTCCCGCATCGTATCAGGTATGAGTATAGGCTCGAAAATCACAATGAGGAGTGGGAACACTCCAATTCAGTGCGGAACGTGAGCTATATGAATCTCTCGTCCGGTAAGTATGTATTCCGCTTGCGGGCATTTGATAAATACACCGGGCAGCAGGTGGGAGAAAGAAGTCTGGACATTGTCATTCATAACCCTTACTGGGTTTCGTGGTGGGCGCTGTTCATCTATTTCATTTTGTTGTCTGTCTTTGTGTACATGTTTGTGCTGTATAGGAGGCATAAGGTGAACGAGGGGCGTATAAGGGACAAGATACGTTCCTTTATCAGTATAGCCCATGATATCCGTACACCGGTTACTTTAATAAAGGCTCCGCTGAGCGAGCTCGAAGCGCAGGAGGGACTTCCGGAGCAGGGTAAGAAAACCGTTGCGGTGGCAATGAAGAATGTGGAAAAACTGATGGGAATGATTACTCAACTGCTTGAGTTGCAGAAAACGGAACTGCATGCCGAGGAGTGTCTGAAGGTTTCTCCATACGACATTAAGGCTTATCTGGAGGAAAAAATGGCGGAGTTTCACTTAGCCGCCATGCAGAAGAGCGTCGGGATAGAGTTGGAGGTGGAGCCGGATATGCCCAAGGTTTGGATTGACCGGGAGAAGATGGATCATATCATAGACAATCTGCTCTCCAATGCCTTGAAGTATACAGAGAAGGGAGTCATCCATATACTGGTGAAGACTGCAAGAAAGAAGTGGACTATTGAAGTGAAGGATACGGGTATCGGCATTCCGAAAGAGGAGCAGGGCAATATTTTTCACGAATATTATAGAGCCCAGAATGCCATGAACTTTGAGGAAACCGGTTCGGGTATCGGTCTGATGATTACGCGCCGCATTGTGAAACAGCATCACGGCACCATCTCTTTCAGTAGCGTGGAAGGGCAGGGAACTACGTTTACGGTAACTTTCCCGCAGAGGATAAAGGCGAGCGTGGCGGTGGAAGCGAAGGCTGACGGCCGGGAAGAAGCTCAGGCCGCTACCGGGGCTGTGCATGAAGAAACGGAACGTGCCGGGAAGAATGTCCTTCTTCTGGCGGAGGACGATGCGGATATGAGGGAGTATCTGGTGGACAGCTTGTCTTCCGAATATAAGGTAGTTGCCGTGCCCGACGGCGGAAAGGCATTGGAGACGGCAAGGGAAATCAATCCTGATATCATTATCTCGGACATTGTGATGCCGGTACTGGAAGGTGATGAATTGTGCCGGATTCTGAAATCATCGGTAGATACAAGCCATATACCTATTATATTACTGACCGCACTGAGTGAGAGGGAAAATATCATCTTCGGACTGGAAGCCGGTGCCAATGACTACATCATCAAGCCTTTCGACTTGTCTGTGCTGAAAGTGCGTATCAGGAATATTCTTCAGAATAGGCAGCATTTGCGCGAAACCGTGTTGGCGATGGATGCGCAGCCCGAAGAGACAGACTATACCAGCCAGTTGGACAAGGAGTTCCTGGACAAGGTTATGAAAGTGATTGAGGAGGAGTTGTCCGATTCGGAATTCTCCATCAATGACTTCTGCCGGATGCTGGGCATGAGCCGCACTTCTGTCTACAATAAGATAAAGACGCTGACCGGGCAGGGACCGAATGACTTCATCCGCATTGTCCGTTTGAACAAGGCAAAAGAGCTGCTGGTTTCCCGGAAATATTCGATAGGGGAAGTGGCGAATATGGTCGGATTTTCTGACCCGAAATATTTTAGTACATGCTTCAAAAAGCAGTTTGGCACCAGTCCCAGCAAAATTTAGAGCCATGAAGACTGCTTTTGAACCACCGCTGACAAGTATTAAACCTTTTTTGTCAGAGAATAAACCCTTGTCTCCCTGATAGTGCGTAATATTGTGGACAGTAAACAATATTAAAAAACGCATATAAAAAATGGAAACGTATTTAGGTCTTGATTTAGGAGGCACGAAGTTGCTGATTGGCGAAATGGATAGCCGTGGCAACATTTTGAGGTATAAGAAATATGACTCCGGTTACTTTAATCAGCAGGCTGCGCTGGAAATCATCAAGTCGTCGCTCGATGATTATATCCGTACCGTGGGCTGGTATGACCAGAAACCGGTAGCGATGGGTGTTGGGCTGATAGGGCGTGTAGATCCCAACGAAGGTGTCTGGCTGCAGATTGACCCGAGCAGGACACAGCGGATTGAGTTGGCAAAGGAACTGTCGGATATATATGGCATGCCTTGCCATATAGACAATGATGTGAAGAGCGCTACAAGAGCCGAGCGCGTCTGGGGATTCGGACAAATTTCCAAAAACTTCATATACGTAAATGTAGGTACAGGCATTGCCGTGGGTACGGTGATAAATGGGAGACAAATCCGTGGCAGCCATTTCAATGCCGGCGAAGTGGGACACGTGCGTGTAGGTGTGAACATAGGCATTAAATGCGGTTGTGGACGGATGGACTGTGTGGAGGCGATTGCTGCCGGCATAGGTTTTGACAATTGTGCCCGTCTGCTCCGCAACCAGTATGAGACCGGCCTGCATATTCCGGCTGAAAAAGGGGAACGGGTGATTGTGAGTGAGGTGTTTGCACTTAGTCAGAAAGGTGACCCTCTCTGTACGGTGCTGGTGGAGAATGCAGCTGAGGCGCTTGCCAATCTTATCATGAATCTGGTACGTGTGATTGACCCGGACACGGTGGTGTTGGGTGGAGGCATTGTGGCTGACGGGTATATGCACGAGAAGATTCTGGAGAAACTTCATCCTACGACCATGCGTTTTGTCAGCAACGGGGTTGTCATTACGAAACTGAATCCCGGATTTATCGGGCTTCTGGGGGCCGGCGCGGTGGCGATGAATATGTGATTAGGAATTAATGATTAAGAATATGAAAATAACAATAACAAAGAATGAAAAGGAGTTTGACTGCACGGCTGCATGGCGCATCATCGGGCAGATGTTGAATGAACCGGAGAGTGTGATAGGACTTTCGACGGGACGTACTACCGGCAATCTTCATCGGTTGGTGGGAGAAATCTATACTAAATATCCGTTTAAGGTGGATACCGTTACTTTCTTCGGATTGGATGAGGTAACGAATGTGCCGCGCGAATATGCCGGAGCATGCTACACGATGCTGAAAACGGAGTTGATGGATACATTGGGCATCAAGGAAGAGAATTTTTTGATGCTGCCTACCATTTCTGGTGATTTTGAACAGTCATGCAGGGATTTCCAGCAGGAAATTGCGAACCGTGGCGGTATTGATTTGCTGATTTTAGGGTTGGGTGAGAACGGACACCTGGGATTCAACCAGCCGGAATCTCCCTTTGGCGGTGAAGCATGGGTGACCCGGATGAATGTGGAACTGGAAGAACGCATCCGTAGAGAAACGGGTACTCCTCCCGATAAAGAGTTGGGAGGGGCTACTTTGGGAATAAAGAACATTATGCAGGCACGCCGGATTGTACTGGTTGCCAAAGGGACTAATAAAGCGAATATTGTCAAGCGGATGCTTGAAGGGCCTGTGACAACAGATGTTCCTGCTTCCATCCTTCAGCTTCATCCCAACTGTGAATTTCTGCTGGATGAGGCGGCGGCAAGCATGCTTAACTGCTAAGTCGCCTTGCAGGCGGCTGATAACTAATTATTTGAATTAATAATCAAAATACTATGACACAACAAGAAAAACAAATAAACTATATGGGGCCCTTCATCACGATGGTGTTCTTGTTCTTTATTGTAGGTTTCCTTACGACTGCCAATACTCAGTTTCAGGGTCCTCTGAAAGAAACTTTTCTTTCGGAAGTGGGTGGGTTGAAAAATACTTTTGCTACTTTGATTACTTTCTCCTGGTTCCTTGCTTATCCGGTTTGTGGAGGGGTAGGCTCGTCGTGGATTAGCAAATACGGATATAAAGGAACATTGATGCGTGGATTGCTGGTGATGATTGTGGGACTTGGTTTGTTCTTTGCCTCTTCCTATTTCACAGTACACTTTCCTGAAGCGAATTGGCATGCAGGAAATAATGTTATCCCTGGAGGGTTCTTGATTTTCTTACTGGGTTCTTTCGTGGTAGGGGCTTCGGCCACCATTCTGCAAGTGGTTATAAATCCTTATCTGACGGCTTGCCATGTCAAGGGTACCCAGTCCATTCAGCGTTTGGCTATAGGCGGTTCCGCCAATTCTGTGGGAACTACGCTTGCTCCTTATTTCGTGACCGGTGTCGTGTTCGGCGGTCTGTCTATGGAGGACATTCAGATTGACCAGCTGATGGTTCCGTTCCTGGCATTGATGGCTGTTATTTCTTTGATTGTATTGTTGTTGATGAAATTGTCTTTGCCCGATATCCAAGGAACCAGGGTAGAGAAGGGAGAAAAGCTGGAAAAAAGTGTATGGTCCTTCCGTCATCTGACATTGGGCGTGGTGGCTATCTTCTTTTATGTAGGAGTGGAAGTCTGTATCGGGGCCAATATCAATCTGTACGCCATCGAGATGGATTATGCTTCTCCGGCACTGATGGCTACGCTCTATTGGGGTGGTATGCTTGTGGGCCGCCTGGTGGGGAGCAGCCTGAGCAGAATTTCTCCCCGCGTGCAGCTGACGGTTACTACGGTATCGGCAGGACTACTCGCCCTACTGGCCATTCTTCTGAATAATCCGTGGCTGCTCACGGCAGTAGGTCTGTTCCATTCCATCATGTGGGGAGCTATCTTTACCTTGTCCGTTGCCCATTTGGGAAAATACACTTCGGTGGCTTCGGGTGTGTTCATGATCGGAGTGGTGGGCGGTGCCATATTGCCCTTGGTGCAAGGAGTGCTTGCCGATGTTCTTGGAGGCTGGAGATGGTCATGGTTCATTGTCCTCTTTGGAGAAGCGTTTATGCTGTATTATGCATTGATGGGTTCACGGGTCCGTCAGATAGCTGATTGATTTTTGTTTGCCGGTAATTACCATGGAAAACCTGTTGGTGGAATGAATCACTGCTCAGACTTCGTTTGAGGGAAGTCCTGAAAAGGGTCCGCTCCGTATCTGCTCCGTACCTGCTCCGTACTTTCTCCGTATAAAGGTACCTTTATGTGGAGCAGGTACGGAGGAGACACGGAGGAGACACGGCCCGGGTACGGTTCAGACCCTTTCCGGTACAAGAGAAAAAGAGATTGATTCCGCCAACGAATATAGAAAATATATTGATAAATAGTAGTATGAAAAATTTTAGATTGATTGTTTGGTCCGTATTGGCAGTTTTAGTGTCGTGCGGCAATCTGAGGGCTGCAGATGAATTGAAAACTGCGCTTGACGGTAAAGTGGTCGTGGCTTATGTTACTTCCTGGAGTCACGTTATTCCTGACCCTAAGTACATGACTCACATTAATTATGCCTTTGGGCATGTCGATGAGACCTTTGATGGTGTAGGTATTGCCAATGAAGGGCGCTTGAGACAGATGGTGGAATTGAAAAAGCAGAAGCCGGATTTGAATGTACTGTTATCCATCGGTGGATGGGGCAGCGGACGTTTCAGTGAGATGGCCGCGAATGAGAAATACCGCAAGGCATTTGCCAAAGATTGCCGACGGGTGGTGAAAGAGTATGGGCTGGATGGTATTGACATCGATTGGGAGTATCCTACGAGTAATGCCGCCGGCATTTCTTCTTCTCCTGACGACACGAAGAACTTTACATTACTGATGCGGGACATCCGTAAGGCCATCGGCCCGAAGAAGTTGTTGACCCTTGCTACGGTGGCTTCCGGTGAATATATTGATTTCCAGGCTATTCTTCCTTATATTGATTTCGTGAATATCATGTCATACGATATGGGAAATGCCCCTAAGCACCATTCTGCTCTCTACTCTTCGGACAACAGTGGCCGGATGACGGGTGACAAGGCTGTGAAGGCTCATTTGGCTGCCGGTGTGCCTGCCGACAAGCTGGTGATGGGGATGCCTTTCTATGGCCGCGGTGGAAAGGAATATCCCAATTTTCAAGACTTCAACAAGGTGGGATATGCCAAAGGATTCCGTGAATGTTGGGACGAGACGGCCCGGGTACCTTACCTGGTGAATAAGAACGATACACTCGTTTTCGGTTATGAGAATCCGCGTTCATTGGCCATCAAGTGCCAGTATATTCTGAAGCAAAACCTGTTGGGAGGTATGTATTGGGATTATGACGGAGACAACGAGCAGGGTGACTTGCGCCGTACCGTCTATGAGAACCTGATAGAACGCAAGCCTTTTTATGATAAGACCTACCGGGTATTGGTACTCACTGAGAGTGCCGGACAACACAAGCCTTTCTCGGATGCAGCATTGAAATGGCTGGTAGATGAAAGTAAGGTTCAGAACCTGCAGATTCAAGTGCTGAACAATGCCGGCCTTTTGGCACAAAAGAGTGTGCTGGACGGTACGGATCTTGTCATCCAGCTGGACTTTCCGCCTTATACATGGCCCAAGGAGGCGGAGCAGAATTTTGTGGATTACATCAATGAAGGTCGTGGCGGCTGGATAGGCTTCCATCATGCCACGTTGCTTGGAGAGTTTGACGGGTATCCTTTGTGGCAGTGGTTCAGCGATTTTATGGGGGGCATCCGTTTCCGTAACTACATTGCTCCGCTTGCCGACGGCACGGTAGTGGTGGAAGACAAGGAGCACCCTGTGATGAAGAATGTGGATGCCTCGTTCGTCCTCCCCGATGACGAGTGGTACACATACGACAAGAGTCCGCGCCCCAATGTACGTGTATTGGCGAATGTGGACGAATTCACCTATACCCCTGCTTCGGATGTGAAGATGGGTGACCATCCGGTGGTATGGGTCAATGAAAAAGTGAAGGCCCGTAATGTCTATTTCCAGATGGGGCACAGCCCGAAGCTGTTCAAGTCGGATGATTTCACCGCAATGTTGCACAATGCCATTTCGTGGACATTGGGTAAATGACGTGTGCCCGAGCTTCCAAATGACAGAGGCTTACAAAGTATGGACAGGTTGTTTTTTATAGAATAGTTTTTCAGGTAACGGATTATCGTTAAGGTAATTGTTTGTAATAGGTATTTAGTATCTCCCGTATCGTGCTTGTTGTCAGGCCACGATACGGGAGCTTTGTTTTATTTCTTCATCTTCGATTTACGTTTCAAATACCATTTGCAGTCATTGTACGGTATCTTTGATTCCTTGTTAGAGAGATACTCCATGCCGCTCCTCGGTGCCAAAGGGGGTGTTCCCCGGTGCCGAGCCCCTTGCTCCTCGATGTCGGAGGAATGCCCCGTTCAAAAGGCATTTGGAATAGGGGAATGGCTATTTATTAGTATGATGATGCTGGTAAGAGACTTTTTTGATAAATAATATACCTTATATGACTAATTGTCAACCTCGCTCCACATGTTGTACTTTACTTTTATAGCGCAAAAAAAACTTTAATATAAAAGCTATGCAAGTGAGAAATTTAATTGTGGGTGCGCTATTGTTTTCCTGCACCGGGCATGTAAATGCCCAATCATTGACTTTGCGAGTCGATAATATTGATCAGATTGTAGATTCCATGACTTTGGAAGAAAAAGTAAATCTTCTGGTGGGGCGTAACGATTATCTTTTTGGAGGATATGAGAAGCTGGATAAGGCTCCTCGTGTGATGGATTCCAGTATTTCCGGATTTACTCAGGTAATTCCCCGGTTGGGTATTCCTGCCACCGGACTTGCCGATGGTCCTGCCGGTGCTGTTGTTGTGACGCGTCCAGATAGCAAGAAGAATTATTATGCCACAGGATTTCCCATAGGTTCTCTGCTCGCCTGCTCGTGGAACACAGGGCTGGTAGAAACCATCGGCCAGGCAATAGGTAATGAGATTTTGGAATATGGCGTAGATGTTGTGTTGGCACCGGGGATGAACATACACCGTTCACCGCTTTGTGGTCGTAACTATGAATATTTCTCTGAAGATCCTGTATTGACTGGCAAAATTGCCGCTGCCTATATTCGCGGTGTCCAAAGTAATGGTGTAGGAGCTTGTCCGAAGCATTTTGCCGTCAACAGCCAGGAAACGAATCGTACGGAAGTAAACGAGATTGTTTCCCAACGCGCGCTGCGCGAGATCTACCTGAAAGGTTTTGAAATAGCTGTGAAAGAAAGCCACCCATGGACCATCATGTCCTCCTACAATCGTCTGAACGGTCCTTATATCCAGGAAAATTACGAACTGCTGACCACCGTTTTACGTGACGAATGGGGGTTCGACGGTATCGTAATGAGCGACTGGATTCGGCTTCGCAACACTGCTGCCCAGATACATGCCGGCAATGACCACCTGCAGCCGGGCGAGCAAAAGCAAGTGGATGACCTTCTCGACAAAGTGAAGACCAACCAACTTTCTGTGGCAGACATTGATATTTGTGTAAAACGAATGCTGAACTACATTGTTAAAACCCCTCATTTCAGAGGATATAAATATAGCGATAACCCAGATCTGAAAGCTCACGCTCTCCTTGCTCGCCAATCGGCCGCCGAAGGTATGGTGTTGCTCAAAAACGATAATGGCGCATTGCCATTGAGAAACGTGAAAAAAGTCGCACTCTTCGGTTGTACCTCTTACAACTTCTGGGCAGGTGGCACTGGTTCGGGTAATGTCGTTAAGCCTTATGTTGTGAATATGCAACAAGGCCTTAATAATGCCGAATTTGAAACCACAGGAAATCTGGAAGAGCTATATAATAAATACCTCGACTACCAACGTGCCAAGAACCGTTGCGACCGTGGCAAATCTCAAGGTTATTATGGTGAAGAAAAGGATATACTGGAAATGCCTGTCAGCAAAGATTGTATCGTTTATCAAGCCAAGGAAGCTGATGTGGCTATCCTTACCATCGGTCGTCAGGCTGGAGAAGGTAATGACCGCACGATTGAAAAAGATTTTAATCTGAGTGAAGTTGAACAGAATCTGCTAAGTGACCTCTGCAACGCTTTTCATGCCCTTGACAAGAAGGTGATTGTAGTGCTCAATGTGGGTGGTGTTGTTGAAACTGCTTCATGGAAAAGTCTTCCCGATGCTATTCTGTTGGCATGGCAGCCTGGTCAGGAAGGAGGAAACTCTGTAGTAGATGTATTGCTGGGTAAAGAAAATCCATCAGGAAAGCTGGCCATGACTTTTCCTATCACTGTCATGGATCATCCTTCTTCACGTAACTTTCCACTCAATGGATATAAAGGACAAAGAGGTAGTGCCGGACGTGAAAATATAGACTATACTCTGCACAAAGAAGGTATCAATATCGGTTACCGTTATTTTAATACTGTAAACAGACCGGTTTCTTATCCTTTTGGTTACGGATTGAGCTACACGGAATTTTCTTATGACAATTCTGTTGTAAAAGCTACCGGTAAAGGTTTCAAAGCTAGTATCCGCGTAAAGAATATTGGTAAAGTGGCAGGGCGTGAAAGCGTTCAACTCTATGTCTCCGCTCCTGCCGGTGGACTGGAAAAACCAGCTTGTGAATTGAAAGCTTTTGCTAAAACTAAACTATTGCAACCTGGTGAGAGTGAAATACTGATATTCAATGTATCCGACTACGATTTGGCTTCTTTTGACGAAAGTATACAAAGTTGGGTAAGTGCCAAAGGAAAATATATTGTAAAATTTGGTGCTTCCATTGAAGATATCCGTGGTATAGGAGCTTATTGGTTATCTAAAGAATTTACTAAAAAAGTTAATGACGTATTGAAACCAACAATGTCTCTTAATGAACCGGAGTAATTGAATAACTCTTTTATATATAAACTAATACTATTTTATTATGAAAAACTTTTCAATGATACTGCTCATGATTGTTTCGATGATATCATGCTCTTCAAAGGGCGATGAGCTGAAAGAACTTCCATCTCTTCCGGACGAGCCAGTGATAGAGGAGCCAAATCCCATTCCTGGTTCTACCGACAAAATAGTTGTCGGTTATGTTACATCATGGTCAAATCACGAGGTGAAGCCGGAATATGTTACCCATATCAATTATGCCTTCGGGTATGTGCAGGGAACATTCCGTGGTATCGGAATCTCCAACGAGGAACGTCTGAGGTCGGTTGTTGCCTTGAAGAAGCAAGCCTCCCACTTGAAGGTGCTCTTGTCGATAGGAGGTTGGGGCAGTGGCAACTTCAGTGAGATGGCAGCAGATGCCGACAATCGCCTCGCTTTTGCTGCCGACTGTAAGCGCGTGATTGATGAGTTTGGTCTCGACGGCATTGATATAGACTGGGAATTTCCTACGAGTAACATGGCAGGTATCTCTTCGTCACCCGACGACACTCGCAACTACAACCTGATGATGCGCGACATTCGTCAGGCTATAGGAAGCAACAAGCTTCTGACGCTCGCAACAGTATGCTCTGCCGATTACATCGATTTTGAAGGCGTTATGCCCTATATTGACTTTGTCAACATCATGGCGTACGACATGGAGAATCCTCCTAAGCACAATGCTCCCCTATATCAGTCTTCAAAATTCCCCGGATGGTTTAACTGTGACATGGCGGTCAAGGCGCACTGTGCCAAGGGAGTGCCCGCATCGATGCTTGTGCTCGGTATGCCTTTTTATGGTCATGGAACCGATATTTACGACCACTCCACAGATTTTAAGAATGTAAAGGTGCCCTCGGGGTACACCAACTGTTGGGACGACGAGGCAAAGGTCCCTTATGTGACCGACAAGAATGGACGTTTTGTCCTCAGCTACGACAACGCTCGCTCAATAGGTTTGAAATGTGATTATATTCTCGAAAACGAACTTCTTGGAGCCATGTTCTGGGACGATGCCGGCGATGACAGTAACGACACGCTTCATAAGACTATAGCTAATAAACTTTTTGTTAAATCTAACTGACAACTATATAAGCTATATATATCAGTAGATTGCTTTAATATAGGAATGGTGCTTTCTGGTAGAAAAACGGGACTGTCTAACAACTAAGAAGTTAGATGGACTCTCTTTTTTTAGGCAGTATGCTTTCTGGGGGGTATGATGTATTTTAAACCTTCTTGATAGTTTTTAAACTTATGCGATGTTATGTCGTATTTTAAACCTCAAATGTTATTTTTTACCCGCTATTGGAAAGATTCATTAATACATTTGCAGAAGTTCTAACACTAATGATTTTATTTAATTCTAATTCTAATTCTAATGCTAATGGGAAAGTTATGCAGATTACATCTCCTTTTGTTGGCTTTGTTGCTACCGGGAGTGTCCTTCGCACAAAATCTTTTAAAAGTGCAAGGTTGTGTTACTGACGAGCAGAACGAGCCACTTATCGGGGCTACCGTGCAGACTAAAGACAAGTCGAAAGGCACGATAACGGATAGCGGTGGCAACTATGTTTTGTCGGGAGTTCCCAAGGGTTCAACCTTGGTGTTTTCGTATGTCGGCTACAAGTCGAAAGAAGTAAAGGTGACATCAGCTTCTCTTAATGTTGTCATGGAATCGGATGATGAACTGCTTGATGAAGTGGTTGTCATCGGCTATGGCCAGCAGCGTAAAGTGACGCTGACGGGTTCTGTCTCCAACGTAGGAGGTAAGGAACTTCTCAAATCGCCGGCCGCATCGCTTGGCAATACCCTTTCGGGTAAGCTTCCGGGACTCCAGTCGGTGCAGTATACCGGCGTTCCCGGTGCCGACGACCCTGTTATCCGCATCCGTGGTATCGGTTCGTTCAACAGCGCCGAACCTCTTGTGCTTGTCGATGGTGTAGAGCGTGAGTTCAGCCAGATAGACCCGAACGAGGTGCAGGACATTTCTATTCTTAAGGACGCTTCCGCTACGGCAGTCTTCGGCGTGCGTGGTGCCAACGGCGTTATTCTCGTTACAACACGTCGCGGCGAGGTAGGCAAGCCTGCCATCACACTGACCACTTCAGTAGGTCTTCAGCAGATTTCCAAATTCCTTGAGCCGGCAAACTCCTACGAGTATGCAACGGCTTACAATCATGCTCAGGAAGTGGAAGGAGTAGCCGAGGACGGATGGAAGTTCTCGAAGGAAGCTATACAGCACTGGAAGGATATGGATATGCCTACCGTTTATCCAAGCACCAACTGGTTCAAGTACTTGATGAATGACCACGCATGGCAGGAACAATATAATATTAATGTGTCGGGTGGTACTGAACGTGCCCGCTATTTCGTTTCCGTCGGCATGCTCAATCAGGACGGCCTTTTCAAAACCTTCGACCAAGGCGATGACGCAAACTTCAAATACCGCCGTTACAACTTCCGCGCCAACCTCGATGTGGATTTCTCTAAGCTGAGCACGCTTTCCATCGGTATCGGTGGCCGCATCGGCAGACGTAACTCTATCGGTAATGGTGAGTATAACGGTCAGTCGGGTGTCTTTGGCGTGGAAGGTCTTCTCAACAATGGTACGCCAATGTCAGGCTACGGTCTTGACAGTGAGGGACATCGCATTGTTTCCGACCCTGACCTTGTTGGCGCGGTTGGCTCCGATGGTCTCGGTCTTATCTACCAGCACGGTTATACTGTTCAACGCCAGAATGTCGTAAACCTCGACCTTCAGTACAAGCTCAAGCTCGATTTTATCACCAAAGGGCTTGATTTCCGTATCAAGGGTTCCTACAACTCTGACTATACACAGCAGAAAGCACGTACTACTTCCGGTGGTATCAGCTACAAGGCCACCATCGCTAAGGGTGAATACGAGGAAGACGGTGCTCCAAAGGTGGTTTATGTCCGTCAGGGTGACTCATGGCCTCTTGGCTATGAAGAGAAGAAATGGGGGGGCAGGAACTGGTATGCAGAGGCGAGTCTCAACTATACCCGCAAGTTCGGTGACCACAATTTCGGTGCGCTCGTTCTTTATAATGAATCTAAAAACTACTATCCTGGCGGTGTCTATAATTCTATCCCCCGTGGTTATGTAGGTATGGTAGGCCGTGTCACTTACGACTACCAGACTAAGTATATGATAGACCTCAATATGGGCTATAACGGCTCAGAGAACTTCGCCAAAGGTAAACGCTTTGGTTTTTTCCCTTCTGCTTCTCTCGGCTGGATCATCTCCTCTGAAAAATTCTGGGAGCCTATCCGCAAGGTGGTTTCTTATCTTAAACTTCGCGGTTCTATCGGTAAAGTAGGTAATGACCAAGGTGTCGGCCGCTTCCTCTATCTGCCCGGTACATGGCAGTTCTACACCAACAACGGTGGTGCATGGTGGACCAACGACCGTACAGGTAACTTCGGTACCAACAACGGTGTGTTCATGCCCGGTGCACGCGAATCCAGCAACGGTAACCCCGATGTTACTTGGGAAACAGCCACCAAGCAGAACTATGGTGCCGATGTACACTTCTTTGGAGATCGCTTGAGTCTCGGTGTCGACCTCTTCTGGGAAGACCGCAAGAACATCCTCGTTTCCAACGAAACAACCATCGCGGGTATTTCCGCTCTCAAGCCCAATTCCATCAACTTTGGCCGTGTCAAGAACCATGGCTATGAAATGACCCTGCGCTGGGCCGACAAGATAGGTAAAGTGGACTACTCGATAGCTCCTACATTCGCTTTCGCACGCAACAAGGTGGTGGAAATGGCAGAAGTGAAGAAGGAATTCCCGCACATGTACCGTACCGGTCATCCTGTAGGTCAGCCTTTCGGCTACGACTTCTTTGAGTTCTATGTTCCCGGTGAAACCGAACAGCGCTACAAGGAAGTTTACGGTGTGGACATGCCGGACCAGCAGATTACATTGCGTCCTGGTGACAGCGTATTCGTTGACCTCACAGGTGATGGTAAGGTGGATGCCAACGATGTACATGCTATCGGCTACAGCGATATTCCTGAGTATACCGGTAGCATAAACGCAACGCTCAACTGGAAAGGTCTCGACTTCTCCATGACTTGGGTAGGTGCCACCCACGTCAACCGTCAGCTCAGTTCTTTCTATACTCCGGCCTTCGGTACGGGTAACCAGTCCATGCTCAATAAATGGGTCTATGACAACTCCTGGACTGAGGATAACCCCGGTGCCAGCCTGCCACGTATCTCTCTTGAGAAATCGGCACGCGAGCATAACGGCTCACTTTCAGACCCATGGATGGTCGATGCATCGTATATCCGTCTGAAGAACCTTGAGATTGGTTATTCGTTCCGCATACCCGGTGTGCCCATCAACAACATCCGTGTTTATGCCAATGGCTATAACCTCCTTACTTTCACAAGCTTCAAGGCCAATGACCCGGAGGCACAAGCCGGCTATGGTAGCACACGTTATCCTATGACCCGTGTTTATAACTTCGGTATCAACTTAAACTTCTAACATTCAAGACAATGAATCTTATAGAGAAACTCAAAATAAGAACTGCTACTATTATTATATATGTAGCAAGTATCATGATGGGGATGGGGTCGCTGGGCTCCTGTGTCGATGATATCAACATCGGAAATGGCTTCCTCGACAAGCAGCCGGGTGTCGACGTGACCGTAGACTCCATCTTTGTCAAGGGAGAGAATGCAAAGCGTTTCCTCTGGCACATGTACGGTGCCATGCACAATCCTTTCACCTATACAGGTGCAGTATGGTATTCTCACCCCGATGCTTTGACCGATATTTGCCAGTCGTACTGCGGATGGCACAATCTCGGAAAGTACTACGGTGGTGACCTCACCGAGACCGACCAGGATAACGGTGGTTTCGCCAAGTTCCCTTTCATCGCCAACGGCGACGGCAATAACCGTGCAGGTATCTGGCGTACCATCCGTGAGGGTTGGATTTTTATCGAGAACATCGATCGTGTTCCTGACCTGAGCGAATCTGAGAAGAGCCAGCTCCGTGGCGAGGTGTATGTCATCATGGCATCGCGCTATCTCGATGCTTTCCGCAACTTCGGAGGCCTTCCGAAAGTTGACCGCTCATACTTGGCTGCTGATGTTGTAGACGGTAGGCGCATGAGCGTAATCCAGACAGCAGAGTTCATTGATGAGCTTATCCAGGCCGCCATCGACGAGCCGGGTCTTCCTTTCTTTGTGCAGGATCAGGCCACCAATTCCGGACGTCTGACCAAAGGCTCGGCCTATGGTCTGCGTGTAAGACTGTGGAACTTCGTGGCTTCGCCTCTGTTTAACAGTGACAAACCTTATCTAGAATTCACCCGCAACGAGGAGAATCAGGACCTCAACCAGGTATGGACCGGCGGTTACAAGTCCGAACTTTGGCAGAAAGCACTGAAGGCTTGTGAGGATTTCTTCCAGGCCAATAGTACCAACGGCAACTATTTCGCCCTTGTACAGCCCACTGGTGACAGTGAACAAGACTATTGCAACGCTTTCCGTGCCGCCTATTGGTTTCGTGGTAACAGCGAGAAGGTGATTGAAGTGCATGCCGGTTTGGGCACAAACGCTTGGAATGGTGACTGGAATGTAGAAGGTATGGATGAGTTCGGTATGGCTCTCTTCACCCTCGAATATATGGAAATGTTTGGTATGGCAGACGGTCGTAACTTCCCTTACGATGACGTGTTCAATACTGATAACCCCAACAACGTAGATATCTTTGTCAATCGCGACCCGCGTCTCTACGAGACAATGGTAGTGAATCGCAACAATCTTGTCGAGCAATATCAGGGGCTTTCGAGCACCGAGATGTGGCAAGGCGGTAATGTCGACCAGACCTTCAATCCTGCTGTTACCGACAATCCATGGTCTACCCGCATGAAACTGTTCAAGTATCTCCGCGACAACGGCTATGCAGCATACTATCCGACCAATTTTGCTTATCTGCGTATGGCTGACATTCACCTTTGCTACGCTGAAGCACTCGCACAGACAGGCAATCTGCAGAAAGCCTGCGACGAAATGAATAAGGTGCGCGCACGCGTAGGTCTTGGCAAGGTAGAGGCCATGAATCCGGAGCTCAACCTAACTGCCAATAAGGACAACTTCATCGAGCAGCTCCTTAAGGAACGTGCTTGCGAGTTCGGTTATGAAGACTCCCGCTGGTATGACCTCATCCGCTACAAGAGGTCTGACATATTCAAGAAACAGGTACACCAGCTACGTGTATGGCGCAAGGATGCCAACGGCAACAAGATGAATCCTGCCGACTACAATGGCAACACGAGCCTTGAACCCGGTGAACCTTGGCCGAACTGTATCTATGAGAAGATACCTTGTACCAACAATATCCGCGTATGGTGGGATACTGACGACCAGACGAGCAAGTGGACTGACAAATGGTATCTCACGCCTATTTCACGTGATGAAATCAACAAGGGCTATGGCCTGAACCAGAACCCGGGTTGGTAATCCAGATTTTAAACATCAATAAGACTTATAGAATATGAATATAAATAGAATGTTGATGCTTGCGACTGCCGTTGCCTCTCTCACGGCAAATGCGCAGGTAAAACTCAACGACAAGAATGCAAATGCCTATGATTTGGGTTACGGTGTGGAAATAAGCAATTTCCTCAGCACCGCTTCCGCTACCACAATCACAGGCGAAGAATTGCAGCAGACTTCGGCAACTAACCTTGCCCAGGCCCTCTATGGACGTCTGCCGGGCCTCACGGCTCTATCGCAAGGCGGCTTCTCAGGCGATGAAAATAAGGGTGCCACGTTTAATATTCGTGGCTTTCACACGCTTAACGATACCGGCATTCTCATCCTCGTCGATGGCTATGAGCGTCCCATCGACCGCCTCAGTGTAGAGGAGGTGGAGAGCGTTACCGTCCTCAAGGATGCTGCCGCCACGGCACTTCTTGGCCATGAGGGTATCAATGGCGCTATACTTGTGAAGACAAAGCGTGGCGCTGAAGGCAAGACACGTGTCAAGGTGGGCTACAGCCATAAGTTCCAGTTCGACCCTGAATTCGCAGACATGGTGGACGGTTACGGATATGCCAGCGCTTTCAATCGTGCCCGTCGCAATGACGGACTCTCTGCCGCATACACCGAGCAGGAGCTTAACCTCTTCAAGGACGGTTCCGATCCGTACTTCTATCCTAACGTGAACTGGCGCGACCTTACTTTCAAGAACACTGCCGAGGAAGACCATGCATACGTTTCGGTGTACGGAGGTACGAACAAGGTGAAATACTACACCCATATCGATTATACCGATGTGCGCGGTGCTCTCAAGGATACCAAGCAGGCAGACTACAATGCGCAGCTGCGCCAGTCGAAGGCCAATATCCGTACCAACCTCGACTTCAGCCTCACCAACACGACTCTCATGTCGGTGAACCTCTTCGGTATGTTCCAGGAGAGCAAGCGGCCCTCAGACCTCAATGCTGACGATGCTACAGCTGCTGTCTACGACCTGCCGGCAAGTGCTTTCCCCTACAAGACCTCAACAGGTATCTGGGGTGGTAACGAGGCGTACGGTGATGCCAACCCCATTGCCAAGATTCAGGAGTCCGGCTTCTACAAGACCCATCAGCGCCAGCTGTGGGTGGATGCCAAGCTGTCGCAAAAGCTCGACTTCCTGCTCGATGGCCTGAGCGTATTTGTCAGTGCCGGTTATGCCAATTCGTCGATTTACGCGGAGAATTCGCACAAGTCACACCAGTATGGCTATGAGCGTTACACCGGTGCCATTGGTGACAAGAACAACGTAGCCCTGAACACATTCGGCAACAAGGAGACCAACCTCACCTTCAGTAACTGGAATGCCGGCCAGTGGTGGAAAGCAAAAGCTACCCTGGGTTTCAACTACAAACGTTCGTTCTTCGACAACGACCACTTCAATGCTGCCGTTCTTTATGATAACAGTGGTTCGAGCACTGACGGACGTGGAAACACCTACTATCGTCAGAACATCATGGGAGTCTTCCACTACGATTTTCAGAACCGCTACGTTGCCGACCTTGTGCTTGCGGGTAACGGCTCCAGCCGTACCTATCCCTCCAAGTGGGCATTCTCACCCACATTGTCGCTCGGCTGGATTTACGCTGACAACAACGAGGGTCTGCTCAACTACGGTAAGTTGCGCGCATCGGCCGGCATCCAGCATACCGATTATATGCCTACCTATGGCATGTGGCTTCCTACATGGGATGTTACGCACGGTTATGTGGTTATCGGCAACAACTATGGCGCTACATGGGGCGCATCGCTTGGCTCCTTCCCGACCACCGATTTCTCGCAGGAGACATCTACGAGCTTCAACTTGGGCACCGACCTTCGTCTGGCAAATGCTCTTGACATCTCTGTGGATGCTTTCTACCAGCTTCGCAGCCACATCATGCTCTCTGCAAACTATGAGAATTCATCGGTGGTGGGTATACAGTCGTCATACAACGATGTTGGCGAAGTCAAGAGTTACGGTCTTGAGTTAAGCGCCAAGTATGCGAAGAAGATCACTTCCGACCTCAATCTCAACTTGGGCGCCAACTTGTCGTGGGCACGCAATGAGGTGAGCAAGTATATCGGCACACCTACTTATCCGCTGAGCAACCCTGTAGGCCACCGTGTAAACGAGGCATGGGGACTCAAGTCGGCAGGCTTTTTCAAGAATCAGGCCGACATCGATGCCAGCTATCGTCAGGAATACTCTACCGTAAGCCCTGGTGACATCAAATACCAAGACCTCAACGGTGACCAGGTAATCAACGAGTTCGATGTGACCAGTCTCGATGGTGCTACTGGCATCCCTGAACTCAACTATGCCTTCAATGTCGGTGTTGAGTATAAAGGTTTCGGTCTGAACGCATGGTTCCAGGGCACTGGCAACTACATGAAGTATCTGCCGTCAGCCATATGGGGTGGTATGGCCGACAACGGCAACCTTTCAGTGGACTACTACAACAACTGCTGGGATGTGGCTGGCGACAACGCTCTCTACCCACGTCTGACAACTCAGAACAACAGCAACAACAGTCAGGCAAGCAACGTATGGTACAAACCTGTCCACTTCTTGAAGATGCGTAACATCGAGGTTTACTATAAAGTTCCTGCAACGGTGCTCTCGAAGCTCTCTCTTAGCGCAGCCAAGGTGTTTGTTCAGGGCGAGAACCTTCTTTCCTTCGACAACGTCGACGCTATGGATGCCGAGGTACTTTCGACGGCATATCCCATGTTCAAGGGTGTCAACATCGGTGTCACATTAACTTTCTAATTAAAAATACATTTATGAACAAGATAAAATATGCTTTTTTAGGTATAGTTGCAGTAGCCTTTGCAGGCTGCGCCGATCTGGATTACAACGAAGCTTCGAATCGTGACGAGGACTGGACCTACAACAGTCCCCTCAATGGTGTCAAGGCTCTTGTCTACGATGTCTACGCACAAATGCCGAGCGAATTCAAGGATAATTCCTACGGTAATGGCGCCATGATAGCCAGTGCCACAGACGAGTCTGAGTTTGCACTTTCCTTCTCGCCCATTCACAAGTATTTCAACGGTGGTTGGACTCCTTCGAACCCTTTTTCAATTACATGGGATAGGTCATACCGTGCCATCACTCAGGTACACATGTACCTTGAGCGCATCCACAAGATAGACCTGTCGGATTATGAATATGATCCCGACTATCAGACCATGGTACAACAGTTTGAGATATTTCCTTACGAGTTGCGTTTCCTTCGTGCCTATTTTTACTTCGAGTTGGTACGTGCCTACGGTGATGTGCCTTTGGTGACCACAACCCTCACCAATGAGCAGGCCAACAGCGTGGAACGCACTCCGGCCAAGGATGTGTTCAGGTTCATCATCAATGAATTGGATGCCGTGGCTGAATACCTGCCCGTGTCGTATAATGACATTCCCGGTCAGGAAATCGGTCGTGCCACCCGTGGTGCTGCCCTTGCGCTGAAGGCACGCGTGCTACTTTATCAGGCTTCACCTTTGTTCAATACAGACAATAGCAAGGAGCTTTGGAAAGAGGCCGCTGCTGCCAGCAAGGTAATCATCGATAATGCACAGCGCTGGGGCTACAAGCTCAGCGAGTATGCCAACCTGTGGGGGCACGATACATTCACCAATCCTGAATTTATCTTTGTTCTTGGCACTCAGGCAAGCAACACCTTCGAACAGTACAATTATCCTGTGGGTGTGGAGAACGGTAACTCCGGTAACTGCCCTACACAAGCACTGGTGGACGCATACGAATATCAGTTCGATGGCAAGACATTCAAGGAGAAACATCCTGGAGATGTCGATGTGACCGCCGAGAATCCATACGATGGCCTCGACCCGCGTTTCGCACTCACTGTAGTGAAGAACGGCGACCTCTGGCCGTCCAACACCGCTCAGCAGATTGCCATCGAGACGTATCAGAACGGCTTCAACGGTGCTCCTAAGTACGGCGCAACTCCCACGGGCTACTATTTGAAGAAGTTTGTGGACGGCAATTGTATCACCACAGCCAACAACCAGACTACAACACGCCACAACTGGATTGTGATGCGTCTGGCCGAGGTTTACCTCAACTATGCGGAGGCCATGTACAACTACTACGGCAATGCTGACGAACCGGGCGATTTTGGCATGTCGGCCAACGAGGCTGTCAATGTGCTTCGTAACCGTCCGGACATCATGATGCCTGAATTCCAAGGAAACAATGGCTTTGAAGAGCGCTACATGCGTGAGCGTATGGTAGAGCTTGCTTTCGAAGGGCAGCGCTTCTGGGATGTACGTCGCTGGAAGAAGGGTGCCGAGTTCTTCAAGAATGTGGATGTGGCAGACTTCAAACTGGATGGAAACGGCAACTTGATTCTCAATCGGGTGACTAAGACTCGCCAGTGGGACGAGAAGTACAACCTCTATCCGATTCCGCAGTCTGAAATTCAGAAGAATGGCAATCTGAAGCAGAACCCCAATTGGTAAAACAGATTCAACGAAATTTCAAACGAATAAGATTTATGAAAAAACATATTATATATCTTCTGGTCTCAGGATTCGCATTGCTGTCGAACATGGCACTGACCTCGTGCAGTGATGATGATGTGGAGGATGCCAACGATGTGCTTGTGGTGAAGTCCGTCCTGCCTACAAAAGTTATGGAAGGACAGGTTGTCACCATCACTGGTACGGGTCTTGAGAAGGCCACTTCCGTTGTGTTCCCTGGCAATGTCTCTGTGAACAACATTACCAAAGTAGGCAACGGCTATATCTCTGTAATAACTCCTGCCGGCGTTTCTGCAGAGGGGGGAACAGTAACAATAGAAGCCGACGGTGAATCGGCAGAGTCGGTCATGACGCTGACTATTGGCAAGCCCGAGCCTTTGCGTGTGGCTCCTCTTGACAAGGAAATAAAAATCAACGAATGTGTGGAGGTGTACGGCAACGACCTCGAATTTATCACCAAGGCTTACTTCCCCGGTGAAGAAGGCAAGGACATTGTTGTAGATGCAAGCAACTTTAAGCGTAAAGCTACCGGTTCTCTCTACATCTATTCGCCAATGGGTATAAAAGCCGGACTTGCCCAAGTTGTCCTCGAAGACTGCAGCGGCAAAAAATATACTTTGCCAGAGGTTACGTTGTCTGACGAGATTGTAGGTGGCAGCGAAGAAACCGGAGGTGAAGGATACACTCCAATCTGGAAAGGCGATGTCTATATCTACGATTGGGCCAACTGGCAGTATCTGACATCAGACCAGCTGAGTCTTGAAGGTTTTCAGATTCAGGAAGGTCTTATGATTCGTCTTACCTTTGATAATCCCGATGGTGCCAGCGTATGCGTATGTGATGGCAATTGGGGGGCACCCGATGTTGACGGCGAAGGCAATAACACCGTGTGGGTTGCTGCAGGTACTACCGAACTCGAATTTCCCATATCGCAGGGTATGGCAGAAACTCTGAAAGCTGGTGGTGGCATCATTGTCGGTGGTGGTAACTACACACTGAAGAAGATTGAGTTGTTCCGCGAGTATCCTACACTTTGGGAGGGCGAATACACTACTGGCTGGTGGTGGTATCTCCCGGCATCTGAGCTTGACCTCTCGGCAATAACGCCAGAAGCCGGCCAAACTATTAAGTTCACGTTCACTCACCATGATGCTCCTCAGACTTTCTGTCTGTGTGATGGTTGGTGGGGTGCTCCTTTCATCCGCGATGGCGGCGAAAGCGGTAACAACATTGTTCTTGCCGCTGGTGAGGACTTTCTGGAATTTGAAATCTCGGAAGGTATGGCGGCAACGATGAATGGCGAATCCGAAACCGCTCTCATCATTGGCGGTGACATAACAATTACCAAGATTCAGATTAAGACAGATTAAACTCTATACAAAGGAGTCAGAGCCTGATATCTGTAAACATTTTAAGTCTGCCGGAGAGCTAAAGTTCTTCGGCAGACTTTTTGGTAACTTATGCTTGCCGCATTTCCTCTTTTTATGTGGTTTAGTATAACCCATCCGAGGTTGTCGTGTTTCGGTTGCGCTCTCTTCTATAAAGTTTATTTCTGCAAACATCTGTCATGCTGTCACACAAAGGGGGGTATCCTTTTGACCATAAGCCGATTAAAGCGTGACAGATACCCGTGATAGATAGAAAGCATTACAACCATCCGCCACACTTTCCCACTTTTATAAAATATTGCGTTGCATATTTGTTTTGTGGGCTATGAAAATAGCTATAGTCTTAGTTTTCGGTATGAAACTTTTGGTTTTGAAGCCAAATACGGACAGTTTTTGCAAGTAAAACTATTAGTTTCAAGGCTTGAAACTCTTGGTTTATACAGTGAAAAACTATCATTCCAGCTTGTCGGGTGTCAGCAAGGGTATCTGCATAAAACGGCCGAAACAGACACTTTTCGTACGAAAAGTGTCTGTTTCGGCATAAAGGTGCTGTATTCTGGAGCAGATTTGAGGAGTGATACCCTATTTCCTTTTTCTGATTGCTGTTATATAGGGAACATCTCATTTGAGGAACGGGTCACCGTTCTTGTCTTTGCTCACTACCCAGCGGAAAGCATTAACCAATAGCAGGTTCTGTGTACCGTCGATAAACTCTTCGTCACCATGCCCCATATTCAGGTAAATCATTCTGTAATTCTTGTTGGACCATACGATGGGGAAGTCGCCAAAATTCACTACATCCTTGATACCCAGTGGATAGTTCTTGGGAGATAGGGACAAGAGTACCTCTACGTCCTTGTTCTGGCGGGGGCTGGGAGTCCATTGGTACCATTCGCTGGCGGGAGCCACGAATGATGCAGGCAGATTCTTGGTAACGGGATGTTCTTCGTTGTCGACTTCGACCAATACCGGCTGGGGAGGCCAGTTGTTGCAATAGAACACCCCACCACCAAGAAACTTAACGAACCAGGGCCAATGCGTGTTTTTGTCGTTGTAGGCAGCTGCGTGGAAACCTACCCAACCGCCTCCGTTTTCCATGTATTGCTCAAAAGCATCGCGTTCGGCCTTGGTGTTGGGGGATGTGTTAAGCATGATAATGACATTGTATTCTTTCAGTTTCTCGTATGGGTATTTTGAAAAATCGGTAGTAATATCCAGAACAAAGCCGTCACCGTAATTGAGCTTCTTGAAGAAAGTGGTTGCTTGTTCTGCAAATTGTACGTGTGCTTCTTCCGCATGTTGCGTGTAATAAATCAAGGCCTTGAAGCGAGGAGCTTTGGCATAGTTTGCCGGATAACCTTCGGGGACTTGTGCGTACGTCAGCAGGGTGCAAGCCGTAAACAATAAAATAAACAGATGTTTCATAATTTGTAATTTATAATTTATAAGTTATTAATTCTCCATTATCTAATATTCCGCAATCAGAGACAGCCATTTGCCTGCCGAGGTAATCCATACCTCTTTATAACAGGCATTGTTGGTTTGCGGCCAATAGGGGACATCGTCGTTACCCAGGGTACGGATACCAACGGGCATCTCTCCTGTCATTTCTCCCGAAGAGAAGGTATTCAGTTGCGGATAGTTGTGTCCTTCTCCATAAATCAAGGATTGTCCGAAAGGATTCTTGCCTACGGTCCAGTACAACTGTTCCAGACCGATGTTGAGCAGTTCCTTGTCCTTCAGGAAGTTTCCGCAGATGGCGGCGGACTTTCCGTTGGAAAGATGGATGGCGGTATTGCCGTTGAAAATGTTGAACCACACGGGGAAACGTTTCATGTAGTGCTCTTTGTCCAGTTGTACTCCTCGTTTAATCTGTTCCGTGTACAGTTCCTTGGCATTGGCAGGGGGAAACAGATGGAGGGCGTAGAAGTTGGTGGTATCCTTATATTCCTCTGCATGGTAAACACCGCTTGGAATCATACCGTAGGGATGGGTATACTTCATCATTCCTTTCAGATAGTCTCCATATAGTTGTATGGAATTCACCCATTTAGGGTAATCGGGGTGCTCCTTCTGGGTTTCGCAAAGCATCACCATAGCCTGCATATAGACCTGCTCGCGCGACTGGTGTATGTAATGTACGATGGATTTGCGGGATTTGTCCCGGTAGAAGAATCCGCGTGTCCCGTCTTTGTCTTTCAGCGGTTCCGTGCGCTGGCAGTCGAGGGTGTAGCGGATGTATTCGGCGGCGATGTCCGCATAAGAAGGTTTTCCGGTCAGCTTGTATAATTGGCTTGCCGACCAGGAGATGGTAGCCATATACTGACTTTTCGAAGTGTTGTAACTGTGTTCGTAAGGCTGGACGAACTGGTCGAAGCCATCTTTTTTGAACTTCTCCATAGCAAAAGCGAAATCTTCTTCGGCCACGCGCAATAGGTATTCCTGCAGCATCGGGTCGTTGTCCAGCGTCATGGAGGCGTAAGCTTCGTATCCGGCATAGAGAAAGTTGTCAAATGCCATGTTCTGTACACGTACGGAAGATATGTCGTCCAATGTATTGAACACACCGTCTTGCCAGATAAGCAATCCCATGCTGCTGGCGCGGTAACCATCGCCGTAGCGGTTCTTTAGGATGAACTCTACTCCCCATTCCGCCTCTTCACGCAGGCGGGCGGCGAGGGCTGGGTTGATATTTCTTTGTTTATTATAGGCTTCGAGCAGAGCAAAGGTCACGTCTCCCGTCTGCAAGGTTTGCTGGGACAAGTCTCCTGCATCGTGCCATCCGCCGGAGTAGGAGATGCTGCGTCCGTCATGTCGGGACATGAGGTCTACGTGGCAGGTGGAATGCTTGCCGGGAACCGGATGTCCACAGCGCTGGCAGAAGATGAAGTTCAGCACTTTCCATTGTGAATCTTCCCAAAGTCTTTCTCTAATTCGGAAGGTGGGAGTTAGCGATGTTCCGACCTTCAGCTGATACTCTCCGGGATTATTGAAGGAGGTGAAATCAATAAGGCCAAATTCTCCGAGAGTGGTTTTCTCTTTTCGGATGTCTCCTTCGTAAGCTATTTCTCCGGTTGGGGTAAGCAGTTGGAAGCGCTTTCCGGCGTCTATGGTGAGGTTTGTGTTGATGAGGGCGGTTTTGGGGTGGTTGACGGCATAGCCGGTTGTCGAGTAGGAGATTTTTCCATCGGCAGGTATCCATCCGCTGACTTTCTCAGGGGCTTTCACCGTTTGCAGTTGTAGATTGTCCAGGTAGTAGATAGCTGAATCTCCTGTAGTCCGGTCTTTGCCTTTGAGGGCTGTGCTGAAGGTGATGGATATCACCTTGTCGCGCTGATACTCGTCTATTTCGAGGAAGCATTGGTTCCACTCCTTATTAATAAAGTTAATGAGGTGTGAACCCGAAGGCTGATTATATCCTTTCTTGGCAGGAGTATCTGCATTGCGAAACGTGAGGTTCATGTTGACGATGCGCGCGCCGTCGCAATCGGGATAGATGGAGAATACGATGCGGTTGTACTTCTCCAGATTGGCGCCGTCCAGATGATAGGTAACACTGCTGTTTCCGTAGGTGGCATAGTCTGGGTCGGAAGGAGAGCCGGTCGCCCTTTTCCCGGTGAATGTGGGGAATTGCAGTTTGATGCTGCCTTTGCCGGAAACGGTCTTTTCCGTACTGAAGGACATGCTTCCTGCGCCGGAATGACTCCATCCCTCTGTACCTGCCGAGCGGGTGAGAGGAGCGCTTTGCAAGACCTCCTTTTTCCATCCGTTGGTTTCGAAAGAGTTTTCAATATCCAGGGGGAGGGGTTGATGTATCAGTCCGCTTTCGTGGAGTTGTCGTTCCAGTTTGGGGTCTTGGGTCAGACGTGTCTGACCGTATGCGGCAATACTGCCGAGAGATAAAAGGTATAAAAATAATAATGTCTTTCTCATGTTGATGTCAACCTTTGGTTTCGGTTGCAATGTTAGCCATTATTAGGCAGAAGGAGGTTTGAAAACTGCCATAAAAGCTTTAAAAGCTATCCGAAGTAGAGGAAATATGAATTTCGGTAGATGTATAATCCCTATGATGTACGACTTATAATGCCAAAGAAAATACTAAAATCGTATTTTCATAACAGAAGAAAATTGTAACTTTGCGAAGTTATGTCACAATGTTAACCTATGATGCGTATCTTGATTTTAATAATAATGCTGTTGCCATGTTCGCTTGGTATGTATGCATCTGCAATAGATAGCCTTTTGTCTGTTCTGGATAAGACTATCGTGATGCGTAGACAATACGAGGAAGAAAAAGAACGGTATATTTCTTTGATAAAGGATGAGTTGAAGCAAGGGAGGCTTACTGACATGGAGCGTTATCTGATACAAAATCGTCTTTTTGCCGAATATAATTCTTATATTAGTGATTCTGCATTACATTATATAAATGAAAATATTCTTATTGCCACACGGCTAAATAATAGGCAATGGATAAATAGTTCTATATTAAATAAAGTACATATTCTAAATACTTCGGGCCTTTTTGTTGAAGCAATGGAATTGCTGAAATCGCTTCCTCGTAACACGTTGGAGGGTGAAAATATAGTGGACTATTATGTATGTTTTGAAAACCTATATCTCTATCAGGCAGAGTACGCCACTGATCGGAACTACGTGAACAATTATCTTCGGATAGCAAATTTGTATAGGGATTCTATAATCAGCCTAGTACCGGAAGATACTTATAGATATGTAGTCGTGCATGCACCTCAGCTCATTGACCAGGGAAAAAGTCAGGAGGCTATATGTTTATTGAAGAATTTTTTACCTCGGTTGAAATCCAATACGCGTGAGTATGCAGTAGCTACTTCAATTCTGGCTTTTGCTTATCATGTCGTGGGGAACAAGCAGAAAGAAATGGAAGCACGTATTAGCAGTGCCATTGCTGACATTAGGGCAGTGGTGAAAGAAAATTATTCTTTGTGCGCATTAGCGGAATTACTTTATGGAATGGGCGATTTGGAACGTGCTAATCACTATATCAAGATTAGTATGGAAGATGCTAATTATTATACTACTCGGTTGCGTAGTTCGCAGAATTCCAAGATGCTTCCGCTCATAGATCGTGCTTATCAGCAAGAAAAGGAAATACAGCAACAGCGGCAGAGAATGTTTATTACAGGCATATGTATCCTTTCTGTTTTCCTTCTATTGACAGTACTGTGTGTGCTATGGCAAATGAAAAAATTGTCTTATGCCCGTAAAAAAGTTGTTGCTGCCAATTCCCAATTGAGTATATTGAATAGTGAATTGAAGAAGCTGAACAAGTCTCAACATGAGGCTAATGAACGATTATTGCATACTAATCAGACTCTTACGGAAGCCAATCATATTAAGGAAGAGTATTTGGGACGTTTCCTCAGTTTAAGTTCCTCTTATATAAGTAAGATGGAAGAATATCGCCGCATATTGAACAAGCAGGCTGCTGCCGGTAAACTTGAGGAGTTATATCGTACATTGAAGTCCGACCGTTTCATAAATCAAGAGTTGAAAGAGTTCTATCACAATTTCGATGTATCTTTTCTTAAGATATTCCCTAACTTTGTAGAAGAATTTAATCGTTTGTTGCCAGTTGAAGAACAATTGCATCCTAAAAATGAAGAATTGCTTGTTACCGAACTGCGCATATTTGCACTGATTCGTTTAGGTATTACAGACAGTGCGCGTATTGCAGAATTTTTGCGTTATTCCATAACTACCATCTATACTTATCGTTCCAAGCTAAAAAACAAGTCTCTTTGTAAAGAGGACTTTGAAGAACGAGTGATGAAAATAACTTCTTTTTGATTTTATCCTCCTTTTGAGGCTTTCTTCTGCCTTAAAAAGTTTAGAAATGATTTAGAAATTAGTAGCAATAGCATTTTTGTAATGCGTTGTATTATAGTTGATTGCCTGTTGCAGGACTTTAGATTTTTATCTCAGCCCAAATCGTGCGTTTGTTTTGATAATACATTTGCATCAATCTATTTATTGTTTAACTAATTTCTAATAAGATGAAAAAGAAAAGTCTAAAGAGATGCCTTAAAAAGCGCATGATCCTTTTACTGGGTTTTCTTATGATGACTGGTGTTGCTGTTGCGCAACAACTTCAGGTACAAGGAAAGGTGACCGATGCAACGGGTGAAGGTCTTATCGGTGCAAGTGTATTGGTAAAGGGTACAACTTCGGGGGTGATAACTGACATTGACGGTAACTATGTGTTATTGAATGTCAATCCTGATGCAATACTTATTTTTTCTTATGTAGGTTACCAAACGCAGGAACTGAACGTATCCGGTAGAAACAAGATTGATGTTGTCTTGCATGATGACCAGCAGGTGTTGGAAGAAGTTGTAGTAGTGGGTTACGGTTCATTGAGTAAAAAAGAAGTTTCCAGTTCCATTGTACAAGTGGATAAGAAAAATTTTAATTTGGGGGCTATGAATAACCCGATGGAAATGGTATCGGGAAAAGTCGCGGGCTTGAATGTCAATACGCAGGCAGCTGCCAATCCTAACTCCAGTTCTTCATTACAAGTACGTGGTGCAACATCTGTTTCTGCAAGTAATAGTCCTTTGATTGTCATAGATGGTGTGGCAGGTGGCGATATCCGTAACATCGCTGCACAGGATATTGAATCTATTACGGTATTGAAAGATGCGGGTTCAGCTGCTATTTACGGAACGCGAGGTGCTAATGGTGTGATTTTAGTTACAACGAAACGTGGCTCGGGTGAAGCTGGAAAAACGGTAGTCACATATGACAGTTACATCGCTTTTAATGTAGCCAAGCCCTCTCCGGATATTCTGTCGGCTGATGAATTCCGTCGTTCGAGACGAGGTACAGACTATGGAGCCGACACTGACTGGTATGGACTGATTACTCGTGATGTAGCATACGACACAAACCAATATATATCTATTGATGGTAGCACAAAGAATGGTTTCTATGGTGCTTCCTTCAATTACAAAAGTGCCAATGGACTTGACATCGTGAGTGGTCGTGAAGAATTTGGAGGTCGTTTTTCTATGGAACAGCGTGTACTGGAGAATCGCTTACAATTCAACGGTTCGTTGAGTGCACGTCGTGTAAATGAAACCTGGGGAAATGATGGTTTCTTCGATAGGGCACTCACAATGAATCCTACAATGCCGGTATATAATGCAGACGGTTCGTATTATCAGCCTACTTCTCCTACGGGTGCAACCAATCCGGTTGCGGAGCTTGCTTTGAGAGATAACAACGGCCAGCGTATGTATTTGTTGGGTACGGCTGAGGCTAAACTGAATATTTTGCAGACAGAAAAGCATTTGTTGAATACAACATTAAGTTACTCATTGCATTACAATGACATGAAGCAACAATATTATGCTTCGTCTGCCGGTTCGGAGTCCTATTGGAATGGTTATAAAGGACGTGCGGAAATGAAGTATCAGAAATGGTACACCAATCGATTGGAGTGGTTGGGAAATTATGCACTGAACTTGGGCGACCACAATATTAAGGCTGTAGTGGGCTATACTTATGAGAAGTCTATCTGGGAACAGATTGGTGGTAGTAACAACGACTTCTCTTTTGATAATACGAAATATTGGGATTTGGGCAGTGGCTCTTATCTGAAGGATGGTTTGGCAAGTTTATATAGCGGTCGCTCTGAATCGACACTTATTGGCTTCTTTGGTCGGTTGAACTATAATTGGAAGGATATGCTTTTTGCATCGGCTTCGTTGCGCTATGAAGGCTCTTCCAAATTTGGTGCTAACCAAAAGTGGGGGTACTTCCCAGCAGCTTCTTTGGCTTGGGAAATGATGGAGATGGGCTTTATGAAGAATACCCGGAAAGTGTTGACCAGTTTGAAACCGCGTGTTTCTTTCGGAATTACCGGTCGTTCGGATTTTGATGCTTATAAATCACTTTCTACTTACAATACCAATGGTAGTTATCTCTTTGACGGGCGTTGGGTAACGGGCTATGCTCCCTCTAGTAATGCTAATCCGGATTTGGCTTGGGAAAAGAGCGTTGCGATTAATCTGGGTGTTGATTTTGTTCTATGGAATCGTTTACGTGGTTCAGTGGAGTATTTTGACCGTAGTTCTAAAGACTTGCTTTATACGTACACGGCACCTCAACCGCCTTTTGTCTATTCCACTATTTTGGTTAACGTTGGAACAACGAAAAATACCGGTATAGAAGTATCTTTGGATGGTGATATCCTTACTAAAACAGCAGTGAAGTGGACGAGCGGAATCAATTATTCTTATGGGAAGACTAAGTTGACCAAACTTTCTAACGATATTTACAAGGCATCTTATCTCGACCTTTACTTAAAACCGGGTACTGGTTCCAGCGAATATTTCTTCCGTGTGCAGGAAGGGGGAGAGATAGGGCAGTTCTACGGTTATGAATATGCAGGTGTTGACGAAAATGGCAATATGCTTATTTTGAATGATAAAGATGAGCAAATACCGATTTCTCAGGCTGATGCCAAGTATAAACGTTATATTGGCAATGGTGCTCCCAAGCACTTCTTGTCTTGGAGTAACAACCTGACTTGGAGAAATTTTGATTTGAGTGTATTCTTCCGCGGTACATTCGGTTTTGATGTATTCAATATGCGTAAATATGGTATGGGGCTTCAGGGATGTGGTACAGATAATGTTCTTCGCTCTGCGTATCTGGAAGATAAGAATATCCGTACCGGTGGTGGAGTAATATCTTCCTATTTCCTGGAGGATGGTAGCTTCATAAAACTGGAAAATGTAACCTTGGGATATAATTTTACTCCTAAGAACCGTAAGTTACTGGATAATATGCGCATATATCTGTCTGCCAAGAATCTGTTTACCTTGACCGGATATTCTGGTAATGACCCTTCAATTATAGACGTGAATGGTATCCAGCCGGGAGTAGATAGTAATAGTGCTTATCCTACAGCAACTCAATTGAGTTTAGGTGTGACTCTTCGCTTCAAATAAATGAGAAACAAATTATTAAAAATATGAAAGATATGAAATATATAAAATGTCGTTGGTTATTGGCGATGATTATGTCATGTTCACTTTTCTCTTGTACTAATTTGGACGAGGAAGTGTTCGATCGTGTGGATGCCGGAATTTATTATCAAGATGAGACGAGTGTTCAGGGGGCAGTGGCAGCCATCTATTCGAAAGCTGCATATAGTTATTTGGAATACTTCTGGTATTTGCAGGAGTTTTCTGCCGACCAGGTGGCATGGCGCAGTTGGAACGGTGGACTTTGGGGATGGGATGAGGCATTGAAGTTTGCTTTGTCTTCACATACCTGGACGTCAGAATCAACCATTATTCGCCAAACTTGGGAGAATGCGTGGACCACTATTGGGCTTTGCAATACGCTTATTACAGATTTGCAGGCAATCAGCCCCGCATCTATACGCATGACTGAGGATGCTTTGAATAGTTATATTGCCGAAGTACGTACCCTGCGTGCTTGGGCATACTACAATATCTTTGAGATTTGGGGTGGAGCACTTCCCTTGAACATTTCTTCGGGTGCGGAAATCCCTGGTTCTGCAGATACTGATTTTGATAAGGGGTGCAAGATTATCTACGATTTTATCAGTCAGGAATTAGATGAGTCAGTTACAGATCTTATGAAAGAAGATGGTTCTGGAAAGACTCGCAACCGCATGAACCAAGCTGCCAATCGTATGATTAAGATGCGCTTGTTGCTGAATTCTGAGGTGTTTATCAAACAAAACAGTTATAATGAGTGTGCCACTCTTTGCCAAAAAATTCTGAATGGCGATTATGGTACTTACAGCATTACCGATGACTATCGCGATATTTATTCGATAAACAATGTAGAATGTCCGGAAGTTGTAATGGCATTGGCGATGGAAGTCGGTCAGGTCAATACCGGTTGGATGCGTAACATGCCTTTCATGCCTTACAATTGTTGGGATTACTTTGGAGGTACATACAGCCAGAGCGGATGGAATTGTGTATGCTTGGCACCTTCATGGGATAATTCTGGAAATGTACAGCCGTATGGTGGTACTGACAATCCTAAGAGCTTTCTTACTGACTACGGTGATAAGTTAGGAGCAGTTTATGAACGTTTCCACGATAAAGATATCCGTAAGCAGAACTATGTGTATAATGAAACAACAGGAAACTATCAAGGCATTTTTTTGAAAGGGGCTATTAAAGCCAACTATGGTAAGGGTGCGGCTTTGAAAGCAGATGCCGACCGTGACGGTCAGGATTTGGTTTATGTGGATCAGGTGGGTACATTCCTTAATTTAGGACGTAATCTGGAGACTGTCATGTCACCTCGCTGGGGTGAAACGAATTCAGGTGTCCGTTTGGTAAGATATCCGGTTTATCCGGAGAGTGCAGGCATTGATTTCCAAAACATCGATGAGGTGGAATTCCGTTTGAGTGAAGTGGTCTATACTCTTGCTGAATGTAAAATGCGTGCAGGTGATACGGAAGGTGCTAAAGAACTGGTATATAGAGTTAAAACACGCTATTTTACAGATAAATCGGCTCTCGAGCAGCCCGGTCCTGGTTTTACATCCTTTGATATGGATTGGATGTTGAGTGAATGGGGACTTGAATTCTTGGGAGAGGGGCGTCGTCGTCGTACAGACTTGCGTCGTTTCGATAAGTTTACGCAAGGGCAATGGTGGTTCTTTGGCCGTGCCACGGACGACGGTTTAAGCTATCCGGCTAAACGTGACCGCAAATACGAGTGGTATCCCTTGCCCCAGTCTGCCCTTATGGTAAATCCGGGACTGGTACAGAATCCTAATTATTAATCATCCTATAATAATAGTAACAATGAAAAAATATATATGTAATCCGCTATGGCTTTTGTTGCTTTTTGTAGCTTTCATCAGTAGTTGTGACAAGGAGGAAATTGTGTTTGACCATGAGTTGCCGCAATTTGAACTTCGTAGCGATGCTATCTTGCTGGAGGTGATTATGCCCCAAGGAACTGGTGCCGATGAAATAATTTATATTGCAGGCGATTTCAATGGAGGTCAGGATGCTGCTTCCGGAGACCTTAAGTGGCAGATGGAGAAAGCTGCAAACAATGATGTTAAATGGGGCATATACCTCTATCCGGAAGATTTTGTTAATGGAAAGACACTTGCCGATGGCTTTTATTTCGTTTCTAAGACACAAGGTATAGAGCGTACTTTGCAGAATGGGGATGCTTTACATCAAATTTCGGCTAAGGTAGGTACTCGCACTGATATAACGGTAACCCGCTGGAATGCTTATTTTGAGGAGCCGGAAGACCCAAGTGAAGTGATTCATGACGGTTATGCTGTGTTCGTGATGGACAATACAGGTTGGGATGCACTGACACTTTATGCGTGGGGAAATGATTTGCCGGAACTTTTTGGAGGTTGGCCCGGTATTTCACCTACTGGTAGCGTTGAGATAAAAGGAATTACCTATAAATACTTCGATACAGGTGAAGCAAATAAGGGATTGGTTTACAATTTGATATTTAACGATAATGGAGTAGGTTCACAATTTGATGGACCACAGAACTTTACTCTTGACCGTGACATATATTTGGAAATCACAGAAAGCGGTTGGACGGAAATAGATCCGGATGCAGTGGTTATCCATGATGGTTATGCCATATTTATTGAAGACCAGTCCGGATGGGCAGAAACAACCATATATGCGTGGGGAAATGATATACCGGAACTCTTTGGCAGTTGGCCAGGAATATTACCAACCGGTAGTGTTGAGATAAAAGGTGTCACGTATAATTATTACGATACAGGTGAAGCAAATAAGGGATTGACTTACAATCTGATAATGAATAATAACAATGGAGGCTCACAATTTGACCTCGCAGCAGTGACGCTTGATCGAGATTATTATTTCCGTATTACGGACATAGCTGGTGAGGAGATTGACCCTAACAATCCGGACGGAGACTCTGAACCGGAATCTGAAGCGGCTTTTGTTTCTAATCAGAATAATTTCTTGAAATGAGTTTTGTATAGTAATGAAGATGTTAAATGACCTATTGGTGGAATGAGATTGGGGATAGGATATCTCTTTTCAATCTTGCGGATATATGTCCCAAGGCTTGGTTTTTCTATCCCAAGTCTTGGGATAGAAAAACCAAGCCTTGGGAAGAAGTTATCTCTTAGCTCTTTTGTTTTTTAGTATTGGCTTCCGGGATTTTTAGTATTAAGTCTTAGTATCTTTTCTGCCAATGCCCATCACTGGAGAGTTTGGATGCTCCTTTTGCAGATATCAGTTCCGCCAATGAGTATAAGTATAGATAAAAAGTAGAAATATGAAAAAAGTAATAATTGCGACACTGCTCTTTACGATGCTACATTCTTGTATGGGGTGTAGTGATAGTCAGAGTGACATGGAACCGATTCCCGTCCCACAGGAAGAATACATGGCTTCGGATATGGTGATTTATGAGGCAAATCCCCGCATTTTTGCCGAAGAAAATGCGTTCTCTGCCATCAAAGCAGAGCTTGACCGTATTCAAAGCCTGGGAACTACCGTGCTTTGGCTGATGCCTGTAAATGAGCCGGGAGTACTGAAAAGTGTGAATTCACCTTATTGTATAAAGGATTATAAAAAGCTGAATACACGTTACGGAACAAAAAAAGACTTGAAAGAACTGGTAGATGCTGCCCATGCCAAAGGAATGAAAGTGATTCTTGACTGGGTTGCCAACCATACTTCGTGGGACAATGCTTGGGTGACTGAGCATCCGGATTGGTATACACAGGATGCAAATGGCAATGTGGTACAACCTCAAGAACAGCCTTGGGCGGATGTTGCTGACTTGAATTTTGACAACGAAACCATGCAGCAAGCCATGATTGATGCCATGAAGTATTGGGTAACAGAAATTGGTATTGATGGATACCGTTGTGATTATGCCGAGGGGGTACCAGATGCTTTCTGGAAGAAAGCAATCGCCGAGCTCCGTACACTTGACAATAATTTGCTGATGCTTGCCGAAGGCGGAAAAACGTCTTTAATGAACAATGGTTTCAATCTGCTCTACGGCTGGAACTTCCATAGTAAACTGAAAGACTATTATGCCGGTAAATGCTCACTTACTGACCTTTATGCTATGAATACTTCCGAATTGGAGGGAATGCCGAAGGGTACGTTACGGTTACGCTATTCTACTAATCATGACCAGGCAAGTGAGGCTTCACCGATAGAATGTTATGGCGGTGAGCGTGGTGCCATGTCTGCTTTTGTATTGACGACTATGCTCGAGGGGATACCTCTTATTTATAGTTCGCAGGAAGTAGCCTATCCGCGGTCACTTAACTTTTTCAATTACGGAGTTATAGACTTGAAGTCCAATGAAGTCTTTGCGCAAGAGATGGCAGAAATCATCAGAGCCTATAAAGCTACGAGCAGTGTACGTGGTGGTGAACTGGAAGTTTATACTACCGGAGATGTCGCTTCATTTTATCGGGCAGCAGGCAGTCATGGCATGTTGGTCATGGTGAATACTGCCAATGAGTCTGTACAAGTGAAAGTACCTATGGAGCATGCTGGCAAGACCATGACCGATGTGATTGCCGGTGTGGATGTGGAGTTGCCTACAGTAATGACGATGGAACCTTATCAATATTTTATATATCAACAATAACGGATGTATATGAAACATGTATTATTAACAGTTGTATTTCTGGGAATTGCTTGTGTGGCGATGGCACACGAATTGTCATCTCCCAATGGGAATCTGAAACTCAATGTTGTGCTTGATTCCGAGGGGGGGCCGGTCTATAGCTTATATTACAAAGGAGAGCCGGTTGTAGAACCTTCTGCCTTGGGAATACTTATGGAAGAAGCGGATTTGTCAAATGGCTTCCGGATTCTTGATGCAACAAATTCTACTTTTGATGAAACTTGGATGCCTGTATGGGGAGAGTATGAAAAAGTCCGTAACCATTACAATGAACTTACTGTCACTCTCTCACAACCGGCAAAGCACGACCGTATGATGATTGTACGTTTTCGATTGTTTGACGATGGACTCGGATTCCGTTATGAGTTGCCGGAGCAGAAAACCATGAATTATCTGACGGTAAAAGACGAACTGACGGAATTCAATCTGACCGGTAATCATACACTCTATTGCATTCCCGGTGATTATGATACGAATGAGTTTGCCTATACTACTGCGGCCATTTCCGAAGTGCGCGAAGCTATGGAACGTAATCTACGTAAAAAAGGATATGAAGCTAAAGCGACTTCATTCACAGTACAAACACCCCTTATGATAAAGACTACCGAAGGACTTTATATCAATATTCATGAAGCTGCCTTGGTAGATTATTCTGCCATGTTGCTGAATGTGGATGATAAAGAGTTTAACTTTTCTGCTCATCTTACTCCCGATAAATTAGGAAAGAAAGGATATCTGCAATTACCGTTGCATACCCCGTGGCGTACAATTATGGTTAGTGACGATGCACGTAGCATCCTTGCTTCTCAGTTGATTCTTAATCTGAATGAACCTTGTAAGCTGGAAGATACTTCTTGGATTAAGCCACAGAAATTTATCGGTGTCTGGTGGGAGATGTTTACTGGTGGAGGAGGTACATGGGCATATAGCGACTATTATAAGGCTAAACCCGGCATAACCGACTATTCAAAGTTAACTCCTAATGGACATCATCCGGCCAATACTGAACATGTGAAAGAGTACATAGACTTTGCGGCGGAGAATGGTATTGATGCGGTATTGGTTGAGGGCTGGAATGAAGGTTGGGAAGATTGGGCATCCTATCGTAAGGATCGTCAGTTCCTTTTTGACAAACCTTATCCGGACTTTGATGTTGCGGTACTACATGCCTATGCCAAATCAAAGGGAGTAAAGATTATCATGCATCATGAGACGGCTGCTAATGCTGCCGACTATGAGCGGCAGCTGGATGTAGCCTTTCAATTTATGGTAGATAATGGCTATAATTCTGTAAAGACCGGATATGTGGGCTCAATCATTCCCCGTAGTGAATATCATTCCTCACAATGGATGAACAATCATTATATACATGTGGTGAAGCGTGCTGCTGATTATAAGATTATGGTAGATAGTCACGAGGCTGTTCGTCCCACCGGCTTGTGCCGTACCTGGCCCAACTGGGTAGCGCAAGAATCTGCCCGTGGTGGTGAGTTTGAATCTATGGGGGGCAATGATCCGGATCATACTTGTATCTTGCCGTTTACTCGGTTGAAGGGTGGTCCGATGGATTACACTCCTGGTATTTTCCAGACAAAACTTTCGTATTATAATGGTTCGAAACCTAAAGGTCAGGCGGGTACTACATTGGTAAAACAATTGGCTCTATATGTAACGATGCCCTCTCCGTTACAGATGGCAGCAGACCTGCCGGATAATTATCGCCGTTTTCCCGATGCGTTTCAATTTATTAAGGATGTAGCGGTGGATTGGAGCAATTCTTGGTATCTGGAAGCCGAACCGGGTGATTATATCACAGTGGCTCGTCAAGCCAAAGGAAAACAAGAGTGGTATGTAGGTGCTATTACCGACGAACATCCTCGTACGGCAACTATTCCTTTCTCTTTCTTACCCGAAGGAAGGAAATATATTGTTACCGTTTATGCAGATGGTCGGGATGCAGACTGGAAAGATAATCCGCAGAGCTATGACATCCGTCGTGGCATAGTAACGTCAAAGAGTGTGCTGCGTCAACCTCTGGCAAGTAGTGGAGGGGTGGCTATCAGTGTTCGAGAAGCAACAAAAGAAGAGGTAAAAGGATTGAAGAAATTATGAAGCTTGTCCGTACATAGTAATTATTATGTTGCGGATTTAATACAAGCATTTAAGAATTAAAGTTAGCAATTGGAAAGGCATAGTCCGTGAGGATTGTGTCTTTTTTCGTAAATTATTCGTCATTTCTTATTTTCTTTATTATAATTTTTTCTATATTTATGCCGTTATGGCGAATTGTTGACAGAATAGGAAAAGAATAGACCATTTAGGTATGAATAGAGAATGCCGGGGATTTGACATTTTATCATTCTTTAATCAAAATATAACCGTAAAATTTAGCTGTTTTGAAAAGTTTCACTATATTTGCGGTGTTATTCATTGACATTTTGTTTGAATAGCGTGAAGTCAACAAGGTAATAACCTTTAAAACGTAATATTATGAATATCGAACGTATCATGGCCTCTTTAGAGGCAAAGCACCCCGGCGAGTCTGAGTATCTTCAAGCCGTAAAGGAAGTTCTTCTTTCCATCGAAGATATCTATAACCAACATCCTGAGTTCGAGAAAGCGAAAATTATAGAACGTCTGGTTGAACCTGACCGTATCTTTACTTTCCGTGTAACGTGGGTGGATGATAAGGGTGAAGTTCAGACGAACCTCGGCTATCGTGTGCAGTTCAACAATGCCATTGGCCCGTACAAAGGCGGTATTCGTTTCCATGCTTCCGTAAATCTTTCTATCCTCAAATTCCTGGGATTTGAGCAGACTTTCAAGAATGCTTTGACTACATTGCCTATGGGCGGTGGTAAGGGTGGTTCCGACTTCTCTCCGCGCGGAAAGAGCGATGCTGAAATCATGCGTTTCTGTCAGGCCTTCATGCTGGAATTGTGGCGTCACCTCGGTCCGGATATGGATGTTCCTGCCGGTGATATCGGTGTAGGCGGTCGCGAAGTGGGCTATATGTTCGGTATGTATAAGAAGTTGACTCGCGAATTTACGGGCACATTTACCGGTAAAGGATTGGAATTTGGCGGTTCGCTGATTCGTCCCGAAGCAACAGGATTCGGCGGCTTGTATTTCGTAAACCAAATGTTACAAACAAAAGGCATTGACATCAAGGGCAAGACCGTGGCTATCTCCGGTTTTGGAAATGTGGCTTGGGGTGCTGCTACCAAGGCTACCGAATTGGGTGCCAAGGTGGTTACCATCTCCGGTCCCGACGGTTACATCTACGACCCGAACGGTATCAGTGGCGAAAAGATAGATTATATGCTGGAACTCCGGTCATCGGGCAACGATATCGTAGCACCGTATGCCGACGAATTCCCCGGCTCTACTTTCGTAGCAGGCAAACGCCCGTGGGAAGTGAAAGCGGACATCGCTCTGCCTTGCGCTACCCAGAACGAGCTGAACGGCGAAGATGCACAACACCTCATTGACAACAAGGTGACATGTGTAGGCGAAATCTCCAATATGGGATGTACGCCCGAAGCTATCGACCTTTTTATTGAAAATAAGATTATGTATGCACCGGGTAAGGCTGTCAATGCAGGTGGTGTGGCTACCAGCGGACTGGAAATGTCGCAGAACGCCATGCACCTCAGCTGGAGTGCAGCCGAAGTGGATGAAAAACTCCACGCCATCATGCACGGAATTCATGCTCAATGCGTAAAATATGGGACAGAACCTGATGGCTACATCAACTACGTGAAGGGAGCGAATATCGCCGGCTTCATGAAGGTGGCTCATGCCATGATGGGTCAGGGAATTATCTAAGAGAGAAACTTTGTTTAGTTGTATTTGTATTTGTGGTTTGTGCTGCCCTACGCCTGTGAAGGTATGGGGCAGTACTTTTTTATTCTCAATTAAAAAAGTTGTATCTTTGTATCCGAGAAACCATAAATGACAAAGAGATGTTACTACCTGAATTGAAACTGAGACGTGATAAAATACGCTCTCTCATGGCTCAACAAGAGATTGATGCCGCTCTTATCGCTTGCAATGTAAATTTAATCTATACGTACGGACGTGTCGTCAGCGGTTACTTGTATCTGCCGTTGAATGCTCCCGCTCGTTTATTCATCAAACGTCCCAACAATATTGAAGGGGAACATATTCATCCTATCCGTAAACCGGAACAACTGCCTGACTTACTAAAGGAATGTGGTTTGCCCATACCTGCGAGGTTGATGCTGGAGGGGGATGAGTTGTCTTTTACGGAATATAACCGTTTGGCTGCGTGTTTCCCTGAAACGGAGGTGCTTCCTTGTGGTACGGCACTTATCCGGAAGGCCCGAAGTGTCAAGACTGAAATAGAGATTGAGATGTTCCGCCGTTCCGGCATTGCACATGCTAAAGCTTACGAACAAATACCCTCGGTTTATAGACCAGGAATGACAGACCGCCAGTTATCCATCGAAATAGAGCGCCTGATGCGTTTGGAAGGTTGTCTGGGTATTTTCCGTACCTTCGGACAAAGTATGGAGATTTTTATGGGAAGTCTGCTGGCAGGAGATAATGCTACTGCGCCTGCCCCCTATGATTTTGCTCTGGGAGGCGAGGGACTTGATCCGTCACTGCCTATCAGTGTGAACGGTGCACTGTTGCAGCCCGGCCAGAGCTTTATGGTCGATATGGGGGGTAACTTCTATGGCTATATGGGAGACATGAGCCGTGTATTCTCTATCGGAAAGTTGCCGGAAAAGGCATATGTTGCCCATCAGGTTTGCCTGGACATACAAGAGGCTGTTGTAGAAAAAGCGAAACCGGGTGCTGTTTGTGAGGACCTTTACAATCTCGCTATCGATATTGTCACCAAAGCGGGCTTTGCCGACAACTTTATGGGAGCCACTCAAAAAGCCAAGTTTATCGGTCATGGCATCGGACTGGAAATCAATGAAATGCCGGTGCTGGCTCCACGCATGAAGCAGGAGCTGGAACCGGGCATGGTCTTTGCTTTGGAACCGAAGATTGTTTTGCCAGGCATTGGTCCCGTCGGTATCGAAAACTCTTGGGTTGTAACAGCGGAAGGAGTGGAGAAACTGACGTTGTGTAAGGAAGAGATTGTGGAACTTTGAAAATTGATAATGGATAATGGAAAATTGCCATGCGGTTTCAATAAATACGCTGCACTGTTTATTTTTCCATTATCCATTTTCAATTATTTTACCCTTCTGTTAAGCTGATTATTCGCTTTCGAAGGTTTGGATTTACCAATCCGTTTTCCGGTTGGCTTGGCCTTGTTGCTCCGTTTGGGCTTTATGCCGGAATGGTTACTCGCCTTCATAATATTCACATAAGTAGTAGCGGGCTATAAAGTCCCAATATTGATGCAGTGTTTCTTTTCCTTTCAAGAAGGGAAGTTCCACATCGGGTAGAATTCCTTTGGTCATTCCGTATTTCAGCAGGTCGAACGGACACTCTCCGGGTTGGCAGAACATCTTGTAACCCTCTGCAGCAGCGCGTTTGGCATCGTACATCGGGTTATGTTCTTCACAGAAATAGGCGGCCACGTTGTGGGCTACGAGCATACCTTTGGCGTTGGCATAAATCACGAACTCTTTTTGGTATTCCAGGTCGGGCAATAATGCGGACCGTTTGTTTTCCCATCCCAAGACATCGACAAAGAAAGTGCAAAGCTCCTTGTAATCGGTGAAGTATAGCAGCGGTTTCCCCTGGCTGTATTCCAGACAGCGGGCGGCATCTTTGCTCAGTTTGGTTTCCGGAGTGACTTCCGGCAGCGGAGTAATGGGCATATCCAGTAAATCAAGTCCCATTACCCAAAGGAAGGAAGATTCTCCCTCGCTGATGGGAGCTTCTTCGAAACGTGCATCCATCAGTTCATAGGCGCTTTGGCTTAATGCAAGCAGGTCTTTGTCATAAGGACTGAACAAGGTGTATTCCTTGTCAAAAATACTAAATTGTGATTTCAATGTCCACAGTACGAATGCAATGTCTTCCTGATTTATTTCATCGGGCGTATAATCGTCACCCAGTGGATAGAACGGCAGGTAAGTTCCGTATACTCCTTGAAAGGCTTCGGAGAAAAGTTTCCAGCCTCCGCTTTGGGCAATGGCATCTTGAAAGTACATGCCGAGGGAGATGGCTGCGTCAATTTGGGTACGCAGGTCTTCCTTGTTGAACAAGGGAGAGGTCTTGACGAGGGGCAGGATGCTTGTGGCAAAGTCGAGGTACCATTTGTCCGTTGGCAGTACGTGGGTGCGTTCATTGGCCCCCAACCAATATTGCATGTTGATTGTTGTCATGATTTGTTTGTTTTAGATAAATATTATAGTCTTTTTAATGCCAATTTGATGACTTGTTCCACCGGTGCGCTTGGTTCTTCCTTCAAAATGGCAAGCACTACTTTTTGTGAGGGGGCTTGTGCAAAGCCCAGCATGGTAAGGGCGGCTACGGCTTCTTCTTGTACTTGTGCGTTGGCTGCCGATACCAGTGTACCTATGGTCCCTGCGTTGCCGGCTACAACGCTGCCGGTCTTGATTTTGTCTTTTAAATCCACAATTATCCGTTGGGCTGTTTTCAGCCCGATACCCTTGACTGTTTTCAGTAGAGTGGCGTTTTCCGTGCTGATGACATTTATCAGTTCGGATGGCGAGAGTGCCGAGAGAATCATGCGAGCTGTATTTCCGCCGATGCCTGAAACGGAGATGAGCAACAGGAATAGTTCGCGTTCCTGCTTGTCAGCGAACCCGTAGAGGACATAGGCGTCTTCACGGATAGCTTCATATATATATAGTTTGCATTCTTTCTTGCCCTGGATGGCGGCATACGTATTCAATGAAATATTGACGCCGTATCCCAGTCCGTTGCAGTCTATTATTGCGGTTGCCGGACTTAGTTCGGCAATTCCGCCTCTGATGTATTCTATCATAATTCTTTTGCTTGTTGGCCCCAAATGTGCCTTGCGTACATATCATCTGCGAATGTATGAATTATTATTGGACTTTCACTCACTAAAAAAAGAAAAACTGTGTGAAACAGCAGGGAGTTCTGCCGATATAATAAATTAAAATGCTTACTTTTGCGCCGATAAAGTAGAAAACTGATAAATAAATTCATAAAAAGAATGAAAAAAGTAAGAGCGGCCATCGTTGGCTATGGTAATATCGGGCATTATGTGCTCGAAGCCCTGCAAGCAGCTCCCGATTTCGAAATTGCCGGTGTAGTACGCCGTGCCGGAGCTGAAAACTGTCCTGCGGAACTGAGTGCATATCCCGTTGTGAAGAATATCAAGGAACTGAAAGGCGTGGATGTTGCTATCCTTTGTACGCCTACCCGCAAAGTGGAAGAGTATGCAAAGGAGATCCTTGCTTTAGGCATTCATACTGTGGACAGTTTCGATATCCATACGGGTATCACTGCCTTGCGCCGCACACTGGATGCAGAGGCTAAAAAGCATAATACGGTATCCATCATTTCTGCCGGCTGGGATCCGGGTAGTGACTCCATTGTCCGCACTATGCTGGAAGCCATTGCTCCGAAAGGCATTACCTATACTAATTTTGGTCCGGGTATGAGCATGGGACACACCGTGGCTGTAAAGGCCATCGAAGGTGTGAAAGCCGCTCTTTCCATGACTATTCCTACAGGAACCGGCATTCACCGTCGTATGGTGTACATTGAGTTGAAGGATGGTTACGAATTTGATAAGGTGGCTGCAGCCATCAAAGCCGACCCGTACTTCGTGAATGACGAAACACATGTAAAATTGGTTCCGAGTGTGGATGCACTGCTCGATATGGGGCATGGGGTAAACTTGACCCGTAAGGGTGTGTCCGGCAAGACGCAGAACCAGCTATTTGAGTTCAACATGCGTATCAACAATCCTGCCCTCACGGCACAAGTGCTGGTATGTGTGGCGCGTGCCGCTATGCGTCAGCAGCCGGGTTGCTATACAATGGTTGAAGTTCCGGTAATAGACCTGCTTCCGGGCGATAGAGAAGAGTGGATCGGCCATTTGGTATAAGACACAGAAAAAACAGATGATGTGTTTGGCTCAAACGCATCGTCTGCTTGCCCCGAACACATCATCTGTTTGATGTAAATGCATCATCCGTTCTACTGCGAATGGATGATGCGTTTTTTTATGTCTTGTTCTTTAAAAGAAATACCTCAGTATATCATTGAAGTTTGCCCAAATCAGCAAACCGAACAAGAGGAACATGCCCACCATCTGCGCACGTTCCATAAACTTGTCGCTGGGCTTGCGGCGTGCAATGATTTCGTAAATGAGGAATAACACGTGTCCACCGTCCAGTGCAGGGATGGGCAGAATATTCATAAAGGCAAGGATGATGGAGAGGAATGCCGTCATGTACCAGAACTGGTGCCAGTCCCACGTGGCGGGGAAAATACTGCCGATGGTTCCGAAACCTCCGAGTTGCTTGGCTCCTTCCTTGGAGAAAAGATATTTCATCTGGCCTACGTAGCCTTTCAGAGTCTTTACCCCCAAAGATACGCCGGCAGGGAAAGAGGAAAGGAAACTGTATTCCTTGCGGACAACGGGCAGCAGTTTGTCGGTTGCCGTACGTGCTGCTACGCCTATTTCATAGTCGGCATTGGTCATCATGCTCAAGGTGTCTGTCACACCGTTACGGACGTATGTCAAGGTTACCTCATGGGATGCGTTGGCTTTCTTGCGCTTCAGCATCTCTTCTTTGAAGTCGTAGTAGGCTATTGACTTTCCATCCAAGTGGGTGATGCTGTCACCTACTTGCAGACCGGCGGAAGCGGCAGGGTATCCTACAATCAGGCTGTCGACTACATAAGGGAAACGGAAACTGGCGAAACGCACGCTGTCTGCCAGCAAGCGGTTCATCATGTCTTCGGGGATGTAGACTGAAGCAGCTTCCCCGTCACGCAATACGCTTACCTGGCGGGCATCGACAATACTGGTCAGCAGGTCGCCGTCATAGCGTTCGAATGGTACCCCGTCGGCAGATATTAGGATATCGCCGTCGCGGAAGCCTATGGCTTTGGCTGTTTCGTTAAAATCCATACCCAATGGGGCTTTTTGTACTGGTATATATTCGTCGCCCCAAGTAAAAAGTATCATGGAATAGATGAACAATGCGAGCAGGAAGTTGAACAATACACCGCCTACCATAATTAGCAGGCGCTGCCATGCCGGCTTGGCACGGAACTCCCATGGCTGCATGGGTTGCTTCATCTGTTCGGTATCCATAGATTCGTCTATCATACCTGCTATTTTTACATAACCACCTAAGGGTAGCCACCCGATACCATATTCCGTGTCACTGTGTTTGGGCTTGAACTTGAATAATGTGAACCAAGGGTCAAAGAATAAGCAGAACTTTTCTACCCGCGTCTTGAACAGACGCGCAAAAAGGAAGTGCCCCCCCTCATGAACAATAACGAGCAACGAGAGGCTCATAATGAGTTGCAGGGCACGAATCAAGAATGTTTCCATCTAATTATTTGCTGTTTTACGATTTTTATAATTTTCGCAAAGGTACGTTTTCTTATTTAACGTATCAAATGAGTAGATGTTTTTTATAATTCTTTTCATTCCGGTGTATCTATCAAATCAGCTCTTCTGCTATCCGTCGGGCTTCGGCATCCGTAGCCACATAGTCTTCATAGGTGGGCTTCTGTAAGTAGGATACGCGCGACATGGTCTTTTCTATTACTTCACTCATGCCAAGGAACGAAATTTTGTCCTGCAGGAAGGCAGCTACCACCACTTCATTGGCGGCATTGACAATGCAAGGCATATTGCCTGCACGATGTAGCGCTTCGTAGGCCAGGGCGAGGTTACGGAAACGGGTGGTGTCCGGTTGCTCGAACGTCAGTTCCGTGCACAGCTTGAAGTCCAGGCGCGGGAAAGAGGCTTTCAACCGGTCGGGATAGGAGAAGGCATATTGGATGGGCAGGCGCATGTCCGGCATTCCCAGTTGTGCTTTCACGGCACCGTCCTCAAACTGTACCATGGAGTGGATGACGGATTGCGGGTGTACCACGACTTCTATCTGGTCGGGACGTACACCGAACAGCCATTTGGCTTCGATTACCTCGAACCCTTTGTTCATCATGGAAGCAGAGTCTATCGTGATTTTGGCGCCCATGTCCCAGTTGGGGTGTTTCAGTGCTTGCGCTTTGGTGACGGTTGTTAGTTGCTCCATAGTGCAGGTGCGGAACGGACCTCCGGAGGCAGTCAGTATCACTTTTTCTATTTGGTTGCCTATCTCACCGGCCAGGCACTGGAAAACGGCGGAGTGCTCGGAGTCGACGGGTAGGATGGGGACACCGCTGAAGCGTGCCAGGTCATTGATGAGCTCTCCCGCCACCACCAGCGTCTCTTTGTTGGCAAGGGCTATCGGCTTACGGGCTCGGATGGCATTCATGGTGGGCTTCAGCCCTGCATATCCCACCATGGCGGTCAATACCATATCAATGGGATTTTCGGTCACAATCTGGCAGAGGGCATCTGCGCCGGCATATACCTTGATAGGTAGGTCGGCAAGCGCTTCTTTCAGTTGCGTGTATTTCGATTCGTTGGCTATTACCACTGCCTCAGGCTTGAATCTGCGTGCCTGGGCTATGAGTTCCTCTACGCGGTTATTGGCGGTCAATACGTATGCTTCGTACTGGTCGGGATGTTCTTCGATGACTTGCAACGCTTGTGTACCGATGGAACCGGTAGAACCGAGTATGGCAATCTGTTTCATTTACTATTATGCTATTTACAATTTACTATTTGGAGACTAAAATACGATGTAAAGCTCGGGATTTACGGCCCTGCCCTTATGCCACAGCTCGAAGTGAAGGTGGGGACCGGTGGACAGCTCGCCGGTGTTTCCTACCAGTGCGATGGCTTCACCCCCTTTCACCGCATCGCCTTCCCGTTTCAGCAGAGAGCCGCAATGCTTGTAGACTGACACGAAGTCCTGGTTGTGCTGTATTTCTATCAGATAACCCGTCTCGGCAGTGTAGGTACTCAGTATGACGGTACCGTCTAAGGTGGCCAATACGCTTTCGCCCGGATTGGCGGCAATGTCCGTGCCGAAGTGTTTTGTTTCGGCATTGAAGGGAGATGAAATCATGCCGCGTGTGGGGCGGTAGAAAATCAGTCCGTCTATTTCGGGGCGAGCGGTGATGCTCGTCAGGTTGTACTTTTCTGTCTCCTCGTACTGTTTGCGGAATTCGGCTTCCCGTTGTGTACGTTCCATGAGCGAATCTTCGCGCAGGTGGGTCAACGAGTCGATGGAATGTATGGTATCTGCCTTTATCTTGCCCTGGAAGATGTCCTGGATATTCATGATATAGAGGTTCTGTCTGTTCACCAGTTGCTGGAGGGAATCTACGCGCAAGGCATTCTCCACTACCTGGGCACGGATTTCACTGTTCATATATCCCGGCAGGTAGTTGCGCAGCGGGGTGAAGGCTACGATCAGGGAGGCGATGAGAAACAATACGAACAGCACGGAGAGCAATACGGACAGCCCGTTCAGCTTGGATACGCGCAACGTGATGATATCCTCAAGGGTATTCTCGTTCGTAATCGTCAGTCTGTACTTGAACTTGATGTTACTCCAAAATGCTTTTCTTCGTTTCTTTTTCATACCTCTTCTGTTTCGTCCAAAGCTATCAAACCTTCCGGCAGGTCTACGGTGATGACCTTGTGCTTCTGGTCAATGTCTATGATAAACTCTTCTTGTGCCGGCACCAGCAGTTCTTCTCCCTGATAATCTACCACAAACAGTGTGTTGATGGTCGATGTGTCCACGTCCGTCACTTCTCCCAGCGTGCCGTGATGTACTTCCTCCATACGAAAACCGACGAAGAAGTCCCAACTCAGTTCACCTGGTCCTGCCTCTTCTGCATGTTTTACGGGGAAGTAGACCTCAATATTAGTGAACATGCGGGCGCGTTCTGCTGTGTCCACGCCTTCCAGTTTGACAAGGGCGGTGGTGTCGGAGCGGAAACGGTATTCTTCCAAGAAGAAAGGCACCAGTATACCATCCAGCAGGCAGATTAGGTATTCGGCTTCCACCCGGTCGAAGATGTCATCCGTAAAAGTGAACGATAGTTCTCCGTGAATGCCGTGGGGCTTGTTGAATATACCTATCTTATATACTTCTTCTCTCTTTATCATCTTATTCTATTCTTGTTATTCTTGCTCCGAGCGCATTCAGTCGCCCTTCGATGTTCTGATACCCACGGTCTATCTGCTCTATGTTGTGGATGCGGCTGATGCCGTCCGCACTCATGGCAGCTATCAGCAGGGCGATGCCCGCACGGATATCGGGCGAGGTCATGTTGCCGCCACGTAGTTTAAAGCCGTGGTCGTGACCGATGACAACGGCGCGGTGCGGGTCGCAGAGGATAATTTGCGCTCCCATATCTATCAGCTTGTCCACAAAGAACAAACGGCTTTCGAACATTTTCTGATGAATGAGTACACTGCCTTTTGCCTGGGTGGCAACCACCAGCAGCACACTGAGCAAGTCTGGTGTCAGTCCGGGCCAGGGTGCGTCGGCAATGGTCATGATGGAGCCGTCGATAAAGGACTCTATCTGGTACGTCTCTTGTGCGGGCACGTAAATGTCGTCTTCCCACTGCTCCATCTTGATGCCGAGTCGACGGAAACTGTCGGGGATAATTCCCAAGTTCTCGTAGGAGACATTCTTGATGGTCAGTTCGCTACGGGTCATGGCTGCCATGCCAATGAAACTGCCCACTTCAATCATGTCGGGGAGGATGGTATGCTCGGTTCCGTGCAGCTCGTCTACTCCTTCGATAGTCAGGAGGTTGGAGGCGATGCCTTCTATCTTAGCTCCCATCCGGTTCAGCATTCTGCAAAGTTGCTGCACGTAGGGTTCGCAGGCGGCGTTGTAGATGGTGGTCTTGCCTTTGGCAAGGACGGCTGCCATTACGATATTGGCTGTTCCCGTTACAGATGCCTCGTCGAGTAGCATATAACTGCCATGCAGTTGTTTGGCTGAGATTTCGTAGATGCCACGCTCCTCATTATAGACAAAGTCGGCTCCTAAATTCTGGATACCGATGAAGTGTGTATCCAGACGGCGGCGTCCTATCTTGTCTCCGCCCGGCTTGGAAATCATGGCCTTGCCGAAACGTGCCACCATCGGCCCCACCAGCATGACGGAACCGCGCAGGCTGGAACATTTTTTCAGGAACGCGTCACTTTCCAGATAGGCGAAATCAATGTTGGCAGCTTGAAAGCTGTAAGTGTCAATGCCTTTTTTAGATACGCTGACTCCCATATCCCGCATCAATTGGATAAGGTTGTTGACGTCCAGTATGTCCGGGATATTGTGCACAGTCACCTCTTCGGCAGTGAGCAATGTGGCGCAGATAATTTGCAACACCTCGTTTTTTGCTCCTTGGGGGTAAATGTCACCGGAAAGTCTGTGTCCTCCTTCGATTACAAATGATGCCATGAAATTAGTGATTAGGGGTTGGTGATTAGTGATTAGTGGTCTGCATGGTGATGCCGCATGGCATTAATCACTAACCACTAATCATTCAATTTTAGTATTTCCGTTTATTGTTCCGGTTGTTGTTCCGGTTATTCTGGTTGTTCACTTTCGGACGGTAGTTCTGGTCAATACGTTCGGCCATGAGACGGACGATACTGTCTGTCATTTGCAGTTTTCCGTCAGAGAGTTCGGTGAGGTCATCTGAAATCTTACGGTCATCGACGGTATCTTTGTTCCATGCCATGTAGTCTTTCTTCATGTGGTTACAAATGAGCGCTATCAAGTTCTGCTTCTCTTCTCCTTCCGGAAATTCGATGGCTTTCTTTATCAGTACTTCCAGTGTACGGCCATAGTGGCGGTAGCGGATTTTGGTACTGGGGTAGGGGATGCTCTCCGGCTTGGTATTCAGATTGTCCTTGCGGATAATTTCGTACGGATAATCTATATCCAATTGGAAGTTGGCCATGATGGCAAGGTGGTCCCATAGCTTATGTTTGAAGTCGGGCACATCGCGCAGATGGGGAAACATGTTTCCCATGATGTTGATGATTGTGTTTGCGCAACGCTGGCGTTCTGCACGGTCTTCGATTGTCAGCGCGTGGTCTACCATATTCTGGATGCTGCGACCATATTCGGGTAGGGGCATCCGTTTTTGTTGAGTGTTATATTGCATCTTTAATTAGTGATTAATGTTCAATGATTAGTGGTTAGTGATTAGTGATTAATGGGCTACGTAGTGATACCGCATGGTATTCATCCCTAATCGCTAAACCCTAAATAAGTTTCTTTGGCGTGCCGGCTACGAATTCCTTCAAATAGAAGGGTTCGAAATAGGCCACATCCTTGAAATCTTGTTCGGCTATTGCCTTCTCTGCCAACGGAAACATCATGCCGGCAAGCGGGCGGATGCCGTCGATGAAGTGTGCATTGGGATGCGTGATTTTCTCTTTGCATTTGGCTGCACCGTCACCGAAGAAATAGACGGGATGTTGCTCTAAAAATTCCAGGTAGGAGTTTTCGTCCACAATATCGGCTGCAATGTCGCGCACCGATTTCAAGGCACGGTCGTAGATGGCAGCATAGACTTCCATGCGGCGGGCGTCAATCATCGGGCAGAGTAATGCGTCGTCGGGCAACTCATCGTGGTAGAGCAATACCGGTACACACTGAACTTTCAGGGTTTCCAGCCCGATAAGTGGCAGGTTACGTCCATAGCAGACACCTTTTGCCATCGACACGCCGATACGCAACCCGGTATACGAACCAGGGCCGCAGCTCACGGCGACTGCATCCAACGGCATGGCATGGCTATCGGCAAAGGATAGCGCCTCGTCCACAAAGACTCCCAATGAAACGGCGTGTGAAGGGCCATTCAGGTCCTCTTTCTTGAAAACGTTCTGTCCGTCCTCGCTCACGGCTACGGAGCAGGCAGAAGTGGACGTTTCAATATGCAAGATACATGACATAACTTTTATTCTTGATTTTATTGTGGCAAATTTACGTGATTATTTTCACTAATTAAAATAATCGTGTAATTTTGCGCAAAACTATAACATTATGATACAATCTATGACAGGCTACGGCAAAGCAACCGTCGAACTGCCTGATAAGAAAATCAACGTTGAAATAAAGTCGCTCAATAGTAAGGCAATGGACTTGTCTGCTCGTATTGCTCCGCTTTATCGTGAGAAAGAGATGGAAATCCGTAATGAAATATCACGGAAACTGGAACGCGGAAAGGTGGATTTCAGCCTTTGGATAGAAAAGAAAGAGAGTGCGGAAAGTGCCACTCCCATCAATCAGACATTGGTGGAGGGATACTACAAGCAGATTCGTGCCATATCCGAAAATCTTGGAATACCTGTACCGGATGCGACGGACTGGTTTGCCACGTTGCTCCGCATGCCGGATGTGATGACCAAGAATGAAACGCAGGAACTGAGTGAGGAGGAATGGGCTGTGGTTTATTCGGCTGTGGAAAAGGCTGTTGGTGCGCTGGTGGACTTCCGTAAGCAGGAAGGAGCTGCCCTTGAAAAGAAGTTCCGTGAGAAGATCTCCAACATCTCCCATCTGTTGGAGACTATCGCTCCCTATGAGAAAGAGCGTGTAGCCAAAGTGAAGGAACGTATTACCGATGCTCTGGAAAAGACGTTGAGTGTGGATTATGACAAGAACCGCCTGGAGCAGGAACTCATCTACTACATCGAAAAGCTGGATGTGAACGAAGAGAAACAGCGTCTTGGCAATCATCTGAAATATTTTATCAATACGCTGGAAACCGGAACCGGACAAGGCAAGAAGTTAGGGTTCATCGCCCAGGAGATGGGACGCGAAATCAATACCTTGGGCAGTAAGTCCAATCATGCGGAGATGCAGAAGATTGTCGTTCAGATGAAAGATGAATTGGAGCAAATCAAGGAACAAGTATTGAACGTCATGTAGTATCAAATAGTAAATCGTCAAATCGTAAATAATTCGATGGCAAAACTTATCATATTTTCAGCCCCTTCGGGCTCTGGCAAGTCAACGATTATCAACTATCTGCTGACTCAAAATCTGAACTTGGCATTCTCCATCTCAGCGACCAGCCGCCCGCCCCGCGGAACGGAGAAAGATGGAGTGGAGTATTTCTTTCTGACTCCTGACGAGTTCCGTCGTCGCATAGCCAATGATGAATTCCTGGAGTATGAAGAGGTATATCAGGACCGTTTTTACGGAACACTGAAGGAGCAGGTGGAAAAGCAATTGGCTGCCGGACAGAATGTAGTGTTCGATGTGGATGTAGTGGGTGGTTGCAATATCAAGAAATTCTATGGTGAGCGTGCTTTGTCTGTTTTCATTCAGCCACCTTCAGTGGAGGAATTGCGCAAACGCTTGGTGGGGCGCGGAACAGATGCTCCCGAAGTGATAGAGAACCGCGTGGCGAAAGCCGAATACGAACTGGGCTTTGCACCGAAGTTCGATACCGTGATTGTGAACGATGACCTGGAGACAGCCAAAGCGGAAGCATTGAAAGTAATCTCTCAATTCTTGAACGAATGAAACAACGTGGAGGAGTGTACAACCAGTTGGCACCGAGGAGGAAGAATAGCCCGAAGCTGAACAAGGCATTGCTAATTATTAATAGCGTTCTGTTCGTCTGCTCCCTTGTTGTGGGTGTATTGTATATACATCATGGCGAGCCTCGTTCCAGTATTTCAATGTTTCTTATCTCTGTAGTGACGATTTTCAATGCTTGGGCTGCCTGGCGTGCGTTGCAAAGACGTCCTTTGTAAGGTTGTATATGAATAAGAATAAATGAATATAGGAATCTTCAGCGGCTCGTTCAACCCGATACACATCGGACATTTGGCCCTCGCCAACTATCTTTGCGAATACGGGGACCTGGACGAAGTGTGGTTTATGGTCACCCCCCACAATCCGCTGAAGGAAGAAAACGAACTGATGGATGACAAGTTACGTTTGAAGCTGGTGCAGCTAGCCACTGAGGGTTATCCCAAGTTTCGCGCTTCCGATTTTGAATTCCATCTGCCTCGGCCTTCTTATACTGTTCATACGTTGGACGCACTGAAACGGACTTATCCCCAACACACTTTCCATCTTGTCATTGGTTCGGACAACTGGAGGCTGTTCCACCGTTGGTACGAGTCGGAACGCATTATTGCCGAAAATCATCTTCTGGTTTATCCCCGTCCCGGCTATCCGGTAGAGGCCACCTTTTTACCGCAGAATGTGCGGACAGTTTCTTCTCCGGTATTCGAAATCAGCTCCACTTTTATCCGTCGGGCCATAGAGGAGGGAAAAGACGTACGCTACTTCCTGCATCCGGCTGTGTGCGATGAACTCAAACGGATGCAGAATGAATCTTTAAACTGAAATAAATGTCTGTATTTGTACGTGTTTTCATATTTATTTCTTATTTTTGAACGTATCAACCTTGAATGCATGGAAGAGTTTTCTTAATACATAGATATTCCTTAATTTAATAATCCGCTTATGAGAAAAGAACTACTGTTACTGGGAGCATTCGGTATGCTGACGACAGCGACGCTTTGTGCGCAAGAGTTTCATTTGCAACCTACTCCCCAAGAATATATTACGCAAAAAGATTCTGTTGATATTCCCCGACAATACCAGATCCTTTCCGGCAATTCCGTGCAGGACGGACCTGCGTTGCCTTTACTCCGTTCATTGATGCCGGAAGAGGTGCTTGGCGCTTCTTTCCGTGTATATATAGGAGTGAAAGGAGATAAGATTATTAAGAAATACCAACATCGGATTCCACGCAAATCCGAAGGTTATTTCCTGAAAATAGAAAAAGACTGCATCGTCATAGCCGGTGCTGACGAACGGGGAGCGTACTATGGTGTACAGACTCTTGCGCAGTTGCTTGCTTTAGACAAGCTGCCTTTGGTTGAAGTGACGGACTATCCTGATGTTCCCTATCGGGGTGTGGTAGAAGGTTTTTACGGTGCTCCCTGGAGTCAGGAGGCGCGTATACGCCAGCTTGATTTTTATGGTCGGAACAAAATGAATGTCTATATCTATGGACCAAAAGACGATCCTTATCACCGGACTCCCAACTGGCGCAAGCCTTATCCTGCTCGAGAAGGAGAAGAGTTGAAAGTATTGGTGAATAGGGCGAAGGAGAACAATGTTATTTTCTATTGGGCCATTCATCCGGGTCAGGATATTCGCTGGAATGAAGAAGACCGCTCGTTATTGTTGCAGAAGTTCGAAAGCATGTACCAGTTGGGTGTGCGTGGTTTTGCCGTTTTCTTTGATGATATTTCGGGTGAGGGGACAAAGGCGGACAAGCAGGCTGAACTGTTGAACTATATTGACGACCATTTTGTAAAAGTCAAGCGGGATGTTGCACCATTGATATTGTGTCCCACAGAGTACAACAAGTCATGGACCGATGTGGAGGGAGGCTATCTCACTACGCTTGGTGATAAGTTGAACGAGGGTATCAAGGTGATGTGGACCGGTGATATGGTAGTTGCTACTATAGATAAGTCTACGCTGGACTTCGTCAATCCGCTGCTGAAACGTAAGGCATACATTTGGTGGAATTTCCCCGTTTCGGATTATGTACAAGACCATTTGCTGCTAGGGCCGGTTTATGGAAACGGGCTTGATGTAAAAGATGATATGTCTGCTTTTGTTTCCAATCCGATGGAACATGCCGAGGCTTCCAAAATCTCTCTGTACAGTGTAGCTGATTATACTTGGAATATGGAGAATTATGATAGTGAAACTTCTTGGAAACATGCAGTCAGAGACCTTATGCCACTTCATGCCGAATATTTGGAAATCTTCGCTGCTCATAATTCCGACCCGGGACAGAATGGACATCGCTTCCGTCGTGAAGAGTCCGTTGCCATTCAGCCTGCTCTCTCTGCCTTGTTGAAAGCCTATCAAGAGAAAAACGAGATAGATGAAGATGCCTATCGGCAGGTAGCTGAGGAATGCCGGAAGATAATCGTTGCCGCTGATGGATTGCTTGCGTCGGGAAATGAGAATCGTCCGTTGATAACTGAAATAAGGCCTTGGCTCATTCAGTTCAAACAAGTGGGAGAGTATGGTGCGGAGGTGCTGAACATGATACGCCTGCGCCAGCAGAAGGATGCATTTATAGGTAGCTACGAACACGCCCGCGCCCTGCTGGTGCTGATGGGTGAGACGGATGCCCAATATAAAGCGGGCATAAAGAGCGGCAGCCTGCATCTGATGCCTACTTTCAATGCTTTGTTCGAAGCGGCGACAACGGGCTATAATGCAGCGTTCCATGCCGGGCTTGATACAAAGGCTGTTTATTCTCCCTACACGTTGAAGAGCGACGTGAATCAGTTGGCTTCGCTTCCTATTCAGCAGAAGGGAAAGGTGAATACAATTATTCCGTCCAATGAAGTCATCAACTGGCAGGCAGGCGGTGTGCTGACCATTTCGATGGATTATGCCCGCCAGTTGAGTTCGGTGCTTATCGATTTGGGAGATGCGGAGGTTGCTGATTCGAAGTTTAAACTGGAAGTAACTTCGGATGGCACAAACTGGCAGGCGGTGGATTTGAAGCCGGGATACAGAACGCAGGTGAAGGCATCTCTCAAAGATTTGAGCGTTGCGAAGATGAGGCTGGTGAATGTATCCGACACAGGGCAGAAGGTGTATTTCAAAATGTTCCGTTTTACGGAGAATTGATATGGTTCCTGATTCTTAAAATAGAGTTACGCGCCTGGGACGATGCTCCCCGTTGTTCTTAAGATCGGAATGACGGGGAGCACTTTTTTAGGAAGTTATTCAAGGCATTTGTCCAAGTCGCGGATGATTTGCTCTTTATCCATATTTTGTCCGATGAATACTATCTTCAGCATGCGGTCGCCGTATTGCTCGTCCCAGTCTCTTAGCAATCCCGGTTCTTGGCGCATCAGTTCTATCATGTCTTCTTCGGGGGCGGTGGCATACCATTGTCCGGCTTCAGTTATTTTCTTCTGTATACCTGCTTGTTCAAAGAGGAAGGACATGTCGCGGTTGTGGCTGAAGTAGCAGACACCCTTGGCGCGGATAACGCTGCGGGGCCATTTGGTAGCGACATAGTGGTCGAACTTATGAATGTCGAATGCAGGACGGCGGTAGTAGACAAATGTGCCAATACCGTATTCTTCTACTTCACCTCCTTCGTGATGGTGGTGATGACATTTCTCGTGATGATGTTCGCTTTCATGATGATGTTCATCTTCGTGATGGTGATGATGACCCTCTTCATGATGGTAATGCGCCTCTTTTTCCTCCTCTTCGCTTACTTGTTGCTCTATGCCACGAATCCATCCGGCAGAAGTTGCGGCACGCTCAAAGTTAAAGAGGTGGGTATGGATAATCTTATCCAGGTCTACATCTGCATAGTTGCACTCTATAATTTCGGCACCGGGTTGCAAGGTGCGGATAATCTGCTTGATACGTTTTAATTCTTCGGGCTGTACTTCTGCTGCTTTGTTCAGCAGGATAATATTGCAGAACTCAATCTGCTGAATGATGAGGTTTTCTATATCTTCCTCATCAATGCCTTTGCGTGTCAAATCATCTCCGCAAGAAAATTCACTTTGCAGACGTAAGGCGTCCACCACGGTGGTAATGCAGTCTAAGCGGCAAATACCGTATTTAGTATACGCTCCTCCCATATGAGGAATGGAGCAGAGTGTTTGGGCAATAGGCTCCGGTTCACAGATGCCACTCGCTTCAATCACGATGTAGTCGAAGCGTTGCATCTTCATGATTTCGAACATCTGCTCTATCAAGTCTGTCTTCAGCGTACAGCAGATACAGCCATTCTGCAGAGCTACCAGGCTGTCGTCTTTCTTTCCCACCACGCCACCTTTCTGTATAAGGTCTGCATCAATGTTCACTTCGCCTATGTCATTGACGATAACAGCAAACTTAATGCCACGTTTATTAGAAAGGATGTGATTTACCAACGTCGTTTTGCCACTACCCAGATAACCGGTCAACAGCAGTACGGGGATTTCTGTTGTATTCATAGTCATTTCTGTTATAGATTAAACTTTCTTGTATATTTATCTTTCTGCCTCTATGGTGTAGGTAAAGCTGTCTGCACGATAGTATCCTATATTGTATTCAATGGGAGTTCCATTGATATCATAAACAAATCTTTTCCTTATTAATATAGGGTCGCTGGATTTGATATCCAGTTTTTCTGCGATATATTCTCCGGCCAACCGTGCGGATACTTCCTCTTTACTGGTTTTTACGATGATGTCATATTTATTTTCAAGTATTCCATAAAGAGGTTGGGTGAAGTCCTCATCACCGGTCAGTGGTATACTCGGATTGAAATAAGAGATGAAGGAGACAAAAGGATATTCTTTATTACCGCGTACTCTTTCCAATACCATACATTTTGTTCCCTTTTCAGGGTCTATATTGAAAAAGGTACATATTTCTTCGGATGCTTTCTTAAAACTGACATGCAATTCGAAGTTTTTAATTTCGATACCTAGCATTTTCATTTCTTGTGAGAAGCTCAACCAGTTCTTTACTCCTCCTATAATACCTTTTTTTACAACCTTTGTACCATGCCCTTTTTTTCTGACCAATAATCCCTCGAATACCAGTTTGTTGATTGCTTGGCGAAGTGTATTTCTCGATATGTTTAATTGTTCAGACAATAAAACTTCATTGGGAAGAAGTTTCCCATTTTTGTATTCCTCTGATTCTATAAGTTTTCTCAGCACTTCTTCTGCTTGAATGTGAAGAGGTTTTTCTGAGTTTGGGTCTAATTTCATGGTTATACTTTTTCTGTTATTTTTTTTAATATTGCAAAGATAATTCTTTTTTTATCAAAAAAATATGAGAAGATTCTTTTATTTTATTTTTAAAGAGTATATATTTGCACAAAATACTAATATGTTCATACATATAATAAAATCAAGTATATATAATTATGAGAAAAGTAAATTACGACAAGTTCCCTTCTACAAAGATTTCGGGAACGATTCTTCGGGGATGGAATGATATTCATACCTTACTGATGGAGTGTTTTAAGAGTAGAAAGGTACTAGCTGTTGAACTCTATGCAGGAGTGCGTGAAGATGAAGTTATAAATGAATTGAAATCGCTGTCACCTACCTTACTTATTAATACACGTGACTTGATGAAGCCGGAGAATGAGATTAAGGAAATGACAGAGCGTTTTATGACAAAGGATGTTCTTTTTGGTTATGTGACGAACCTATCTCTGAAAGACTACTTTGATGCAGGTAAGCTGGAGGTAGCCCGGAAGCAGGTAGCGGCAAATGATAGAGTGATTGTGGTCGGTTCGGGTGCTGCTATGATAGCTCAGGCAGAAGCAACGCTGGTGTATGTTGATATGGCCCGTTGGGAGATACAACAGCGTTTTCGTGCTCACGAAGTAAAGGCTTTGGGAGTGGATAATCGTGAAGATGCTGTGTCTTTACAATATAAGAGAGGGTATTTTAATGATTGGAGAGTTCTTGATAAGTATAAGGAAGGCTTGTTTGATAAAGCCGATTTCTGGTTGGATACGCACATTGCAAACGATCCGAGAATGATTGATAGGGAGACTTTCTTTAAAGGAATAGAAGAAACAATTAAGACTCCTTTTCGCGTAGTGCCTTTCTTTGACCCGGCACCATGGGGCGGACAATGGATGAAAGAAGTGTGTGGATTAAATCCTGAAAAAGAAAATTATGGTTGGTGTTTCGATTGTGTGCCCGAAGAGAATAGTCTTTATTTTGAGGTGAACGGTGTACGTTTTGAATTGCCGTCGGTAGATTTGGTTTTGTTGAAATCTAGAGAGCTTTTAGGTGAACCGGTAGAAGCGCGTTTTGGTAAGGATTTCCCGATTCGTTTCGATTTCCTAGATACAGTAGGTGGTGGAAATTTGAGTGTACAAGTGCATCCTACCACACAGTTTATCCGTGAAAACTTTGGTATGTATTATACTCAGGACGAAAGCTATTATCTGCTGGATGCTAAAGAAGGAGCTTCGGTCTATCTTGGTTTGAAGAATGGTATTAATAAAGATGACATGATTCGTGATTTGCGTGAGGCTCAGAAAGGTGAAATCGTTTTCGATACAGAAAAGTATGTAAATAAACTGCCTGCTAAAAAACATGATCATTATTTGATTCCGGGAGGTACGGTGCATTGCTCAGGTTCGGAGGCACTTGTATTGGAAATCAGCTCAACACCCAATTTGTTTACATTCAAACTCTGGGATTGGCAACGTTTGGGGTTGGATGGCAAACCGCGCCCCATTAATGTGGAAAGAGGTAAAGAAGTAATAGACTGGAAACGTAATACGGAATATGTAAAAGAATATCTGGCAAATCATTTCACTCAGATTGCCGAAGGAGAAGGATGGAGCGAGGAGCGTACTGGATTACACCCGAATGAATTCATTGAAACACGCCGTCACTGGTTTTCCAAATCTGTTACACATCATACGAATAATAGTGTGAATGTACTGAATTTGGTGGAAGGTGAAGAAGTGGTTGTTGAAAGTCCGACAAGCGCTTTTAAACCATTTGTGGTACATTATGCTGAAACCTTCATAGTTCCGGCAAGTGTGGGTGAATATACAATAACTCCTTGTGGCAAGTCTGTGGGAAAAGAGTGTGGAACCATCAAGGCTTATGTGAGGTTTTAACCGGAAAATGGTATTAATTAAATCTGATATAATATGTATAGACATGACCAACGTACAGTAATGACCTTGGATGCAGGAGGCACGAATTTCGTTTTTTCAGCTATCCGGGGAAATCAGGATATTGTGGAAACTATTTGTTTGCCAGCGGTTTCGGACAATTTGAATGGATGTCTGACTGTTTTGAAAAAAGGCTTTTCTGCAGTGAAAAGACAATTGGAAAATGAGCCGGTAGCTATCAGTTTTGCATTTCCTGGTCCAGCAGACTATAAGAATGGTGTGATAGGCGATTTACCGAACTTTCCGGTTTTTCGTGGAGGTGTGGCTTTGGGAGCTTTTCTGGAAGAAGAATTTGGTATTCCGGTATATATAAATAACGATGGTAACTTGTTTGCTTACGGTGAAGCGTTGGCCGGAATATTACCTTCCATTAATGAGGAACTTAAGGCTGTCGGTAATCCTAAACGTTATAAAAACTTGTTAGGCATTACGTTGGGAACCGGTTTTGGAGCAGGAGTGGTGATTGATAATTGCTTGCTGACCGGTGATAACGGCTGTGGTGGTGATGTCTGGATTATGAGAAATAAAAAATATACCGACTTGATAGCCGAAGAAAGTGTCAGTATCCGTGCAGTACGCCGTGTGTACGGAGAACTGAGCGGTGAGGCGGTTGATAATCTGACTCCAAAGGATATATATGACATTGCCGAGGGCATACTCACGGGGAATCGTGAAGCGGCTGTGCGGAGTTTTGATGAATTAGGTGAAATGGCGGGTGCTGCCATTGTCAGTGCACTTCATATTGTAGATGGTATGGTGGTTATAGGAGGAGGAGTTGCTGGTGCAGCTAAATATATTCTGCCAGGTATGATGCGTGAAATGCGTCGTTCCATATCGACTTTCTCCGGACGGGATTTCGATTGTCTGCAGATGGAAGTTTGTAATTTGATGGAGCCGGACGAATATAAGAAGTTTTTAGAAGATACAAGTTCTTGGGTTGAGGTACCTTTTACTGACAAGAAAGTATCCTATGATTGTACTAAACGTATAGGGGTGGCGATTTCAACTTTAGGAGCAAACAAGGCTATTGCACTGGGAGCATATGCTTTTGCTTTACAACAGATAGACAAGAAGATATAAGGGTTAGTTTGCTTTTTAAGTAGATAAGATTGTTTTCACGGATAACAAAAAATAATAAGACTCATTATGAATATGAAAAAAATAATATCTTTTTTTATCGTTGCTTGTTGCGCTATGTGTGCAACTGCTGCAAAAGTGGTATGGCAAATTGGCGTTGCGGATAATTCCGGAACAGAACTGGCTTTGGGCCCTTCTGAGTATAAAAAGTTCCTGGCTCATGATTTTGGTTATGAAGATCGTTACTTTTTAGTGGGGACTTCTGTTGACAAAAATGATTTCCCTTATGTGTTGCCAGGGCCTGATGATACTTGGGGAGGTACATGGAGTACTTCCGGTTGGAGAACTCATGATGCAAATATATTGTTTGGCATTAAAAAATTGCCGAAACATGGCAAATGGAAATTGGTGGTAGACTTGGTGGATGCCAATCCGAGCCGTTCGGTGGTTAAAGTTATGGTGAATTCTGCCGAAAAGAAGTTTGAAATTAAAGGGCATTCGAAAGGAGTACTGGAGGGTAATCTTCAAGATGCCAAGGAACAAATTCTTGAATTTCCAATTTCAGCCAATGATTTGAAAAAAGGTGGAAATATGGTCACTGTTTCTGTTCTTGAAGGGGGCTGGATTGTTTTCGATCAGATACGTTTGGAAGGTGCTGACGAACTTGTTCTGGAAAAGAATAATGAATATGCTTTCTTGCGCAATGTGGCTCCGGCAGAATATGAAATGGAAATGGATGGAGCAAAAATACAGCCTTTATTGGTTGATGTAGAGCATCTATCCGGTAACCCGAAATTGAGTGTAAAATTAGACGGTATAGATGTTTTTTCTGCGCAGTTGGACACGGCACGTTATGTATTTGAAGTACCTATGCCTGCTGTGAAAAAAAGTAGAAAGAGTGAATATCAAGTGTTTGTAGATGGACAATTGCTGGAAAAGGGTATTATTATACGTTCTCCGCAAAAGATACAGACATTTGCTGACTATGTAGATACCAAAATAGGTACGGCACATTCTCGATGGATGATTGCACCGGGACCTTGGATGCCTTTCAGTATGGTGAAGCTGAGTCCGGACAATCAAAATATGGGCTGGCAGGCCGGTTATCAACCAACTTTTGAAACTTTGGGTTGTTTCAGTCATATCCATGAGTGGACAATGGGCGGATTAGGGTTAATGCCTACTAACGGCAAGTTGTTTACTCAGGTTGGCGATCAGTTCCGTCCAGATGAAGGTTACCGTTCGCGTATTGACAAGAGGACAGAAGAAGCTCCGTTAGGATATTATAAGGTCTTCTTGACCGATACAGAAATCTGGGCGGAGGTGACAGCTACAGAAAGAGCAAGTTTCCAGAAATATACCTTCCCGAAAGATAAAGATGGACGTGTAATGATTGACCTTCATGTGCAAGCTGAATATGATTATAATCTGCTGGATGTAGATATTAAGAAGGTAAGTGATTATAGAATTGAGGGACGCTCTCATCAGATTTCTCCTCGTCCTTATGTGTGGAGTAATGACGCTGATCAGGAATATGTAGTGAACTTCGTAATAGAGTTTGATGCACCGATTAAGAAAGTAGGTGGCTGGAAGAATAAGCAAATATTGGATGGAGGCCATATATTTGGTAAGAACTTGAAAGATGCAGGACTTTATGTCGAATTTGATACGAAAAAGCATCCGGTGGTGCAGGCTCGTGCCGGTATTTCGTTGGTGAGTATTTCAAATGCTTCTGAAAATCTGCAAAAGGAAATCTCTGATAGATTTGGTTGGGATTTTGATGCGGTAGTGCAAAATCAGAAAGATGTATGGAATGGTATTTTCAACCGTCTGGATATAACTACCAATGACCGTCTGGAGAAGGTGCGCTTTTACACTAATATGTATCGTGCACTTTGCCGAAATTTGTGGAGTGATGTGAATGGCGAATGGGTGTCTCCGGACGAAAAGGTACGTAAATTTACAAATCCTGAACATGTAGCTTTAGGATGTGATGCTTTTTGGAACACTTTCTGGAATTTGAATCAGTTCTGGAATTTAGTGACACCCGAATGGAGCTCCAAATGGGTGAACTCTCAGTTGGCATTGTACGATGCAAACGGGTGGTTGGCAAAAGGTCCTGCCGGAATGGAATATATTCCGGTAATGGTGGCCGAACACGAAATTCCACAGATGGTATCTACCTATCAGATGGGTATTCGTGATTATGATGTGGAAAAGGCATTTGAAGCCATGAAAAAAATGCAGACTACTCCAGCTACACATGTTGCAGGTGGTTTTGCCGGTAATCGCGATTTGGTGTCTTATATGAAATATAAATACGTACCTATTGAATTGGGACGTTTTTCTAATACATTGGAGTATTCTTACGATGATTGGACTGTGGGACAGATGGCGAAAGCATTAGGTAAATTCTCGGAATATGCTACATTCAATGATCGCGGATATTGGTGGAAAAATGCTATTAATCCGGAAAATGGATATGCTCACATGCGTGATTCGGCCGGTAACTTTATCCCTGATTTTGATGCATTTCAAACCGGACGTAATCACCACTATGTAGAAGGTAATTCTTGGCAGCTTAGCTACTTTGTGCCTCAGGATGTACCGGCCTTGATTGACATAATGGGAGAAAAATCATTTGTGGATCGTCTGAACTGGGGTTTTGAAGTAAGTGAACCTTGGAGATACAATGCTCCCAATGACCAATATTGGGATTATCCGGTGGTTCAGGGCAACCAGCAGTCCATGCATTTTGCTTTCTTGTTCAATTGGGCCAATAAACCTTGGCTGACACAAAAATGGTCCCGTTCCATTATTGATAGATATTATGGTTGTGGCGTTGCCAATGCCTATTTGGGTGACGAAGATCAGGGCCAGATGAGTGCTTGGTTTGTGATGGCGGCTTTGGGACTGTTTCAGACTGATGGCGGTTGCAGTGTCGAACCTATTTATGAAATTGCCAGTCCATTGTATGAGAAAGTGGTTATTGATTTGGGCAAACGCTATAATCGTGGTGAAACATTTACAATTGAGGCTAAAAATGTATCCAGAAAAAATAAGTACGTTCAGAGTGCCACTCTGAATGGTGAGAAGTTGGAACGTTTCTATTTCCCCGCTGCAGAATTGCTAAAAGGTGGAGAATTGATACTGGAAATGGGTGATAAACCGAATAAGTCATGGGGGATTGCTCCATGCTCGGAAAATAAATAATGTTAGTGTCTACCGTCTTAATAAATTAATATCATGAAACGACTTTGTTTTTTGGTGATATGTATGAGTATCATTATGGGGTGTTCAACAAGTACTTCAAGCACTAAAGCTTTGGTGGACTATGTAGACCCAAACATTGGAACTGCGCATTGTCGTTGGTTCTTTTATACACCGGCTGCTATTCCGTTTGGCATGGCAAAACTGGCTCCTTCTACCGATGCGCATTTGGGAAATCCCGGTGGTTGGCAAGCAGTGGGGTATGATTTTCGTCATACTTCCATCGAAGGCTTTGCCAATTTTCACGAGTTCCAGGTAGGCGGTGTCGTATTTGCACCGACTGTCGGAGAATTGCAGACAGTACCGGGTGAGTTGGAAAATCCGGATGGCGGTTATCGTTCACGTTTCGATAAGAAAGATGAAGTGGCAGCTCCCGGGTACTATTCTGTTTTGTTGAAGGACTATGGAGTAAAGGCTGAATTGACTGCTATGAAACGAGTGGGATTTCATCGTTATACCTATCCCAAAACAGAACTGGCAAACCTTATCTTCGATATAGGTAACAAGCAAGGAGAAAGTGGTGAGGTGAAAGATGCCGAAGTACAATATTTTGAAGATGGCCGGGTGGAAGGTTATGTAATCACTTCCCCCGTATATGTTAATATTTATCAGAAAGGGGCAGATGTACGTATGTATTTCTCGGCTGTTCTTAATAAGAAGCCGGTTCAGGTAGGTACTTTTGTAAAAGATGTGGTTAATCCGGGTAAACATCAGGAAAAAGGACCAGGCGCGGGTCTTTACATGACATTCTCTACAGAAGAACAAGAGGCTGTGGAAGTCAAAGTGGGCCTATCCTATACTTCCATAGAGAATGCTCGTTTCAACCGGGAAACCGAGGCTGCGGATGTTACCTTTGACCAAGCCAAGAAGAATGCAACAGATGTGTGGAATGAATCTCTGAGCAGGATTTATGTGGAAGGAGGGAAGGAAACTGATAAAGTGAAGTTTTACACCGGATTGTTCCATGCGCTTTTGGGGCGTGGATTGGCTAGTGATGCAAATGGATATTATCCTAAAAATAATGGAACGGTCGGTCGTATTGCTCTTGATGAAGAAGGTAATCCGGTACATCAGCATTATAATACGGATGCCATTTGGGGTGGTTTCTGGAATCTGACGCAATTATGGTCATTGGCTTATCCCGAATATTATTCTGATTGGATAAAAAGTCAGTTGTTGGTTTATCAGGATGCCGGTTGGTTGGGTGATGGCATCGCATGCAGTAAATATGTGTCTGGAGTAGGGACGAATTTTACTAGCTTGGCTATTGCTGCTGCATATAATTGCGGTATTCGTGATTTTGACGTACAGCAGGGATATGAAGCTGCTTTGAAGAATGAAGTGGAATGGCGTGGAAGACTTGAAGGTGCAGGTAAGATGGATGTACGTCAGTTTGTGGAACGTGGATATTCTCCTTATGAAAAACGGTTTGATATGGTGACTCGTGAGGAAGGATCTGGGTTTGGTGCTTCACATACAATGGAATACAGTTTCAGTAGTTTTGCTGTGTCCCAATTTGCCAAACATTTGGGTAAAGAGGATGACTATAAGTTACTCTCTGATTTGTCGAATGGCTGGAAGAATCTTTATGATCCGGAGACCCGTTTGATTCGTCCCAAGGATACTAAAGGAAATTTTCTGGAAGATTTTAATCCATTGGCTCCTTGGAAGGGATTTCAAGAAGGAAATGCCGTGCAATATACATTTTATGTTCCTCACCAGATAGACGAATTGGTAGATTTGGTAGGGCAAGAAACGTTTAATAATCGTCTGGATAGTATCTTTTTGCTTTCACAGAAAAATATTTTTGGAGGTGGGAAAGAAGTGGATGCGTTCGCCGGATTGAAGACGGTGTATAATCATGGTAATCAGCCTAATTTGCATATTTCTTGGTTGTTTAACTTTTCGGGTAAACCATATCTGTCTCAAAAGTGGGTACGTGCTATTTTGGATGAGTTCTATGGCCTCGAAGGTATACATGGCTATGGTTATGGACAGGATGAGGATCAAGGACAATTGGGGGCTTGGTACGTAATGTCTGCATTGGGCTTATTTGATGTAAAGGGATTGACGGAGATTGATCCGAAATTCCAGATAGGTGCCCCTTTGTTTGACAAAGTCACTGTCCGTTTGAATAAAGATTATTATCCGGGAGAGAAATTTGTAATCGAAGCTAAGAAGCAGGCGGTAGGTGATTGTTATTTGCAGGATATATCTTTGAACAACCGTCCGCAAGATACTGTACAATTGCCCTTTAGTGAGGTCGTAAAAGGAGGAAAATTGGTTTTAGGTTTGGGAGCTTCACCTAATGAGGAATTGACTCACTGAGAAATATGTTATGAAAAATAATCTGTTTTCCACTTCTATGGTTGTACTGCCGATAATATCGGCAGTACAACCTATTTGGGCCCAGAAAGTGTCCAATAAACCGTTGAATATTGTTTGTATTTTTACGGATGACCATGCTTTCCAGACCATAAGTGCTTACGGACATCCTATTTCAAAGTTGGCTCCGACACCTAACATTGATCGTTTGGCTGGGAATGGCATGCTTTTTACGCAATCTTTTGTAGAGAATTCCATTTCAGCTCCAAGCCGGGCGACCCTTTTAACGGGCTTGTATAGTCATCAGCACGGACAGACGAGGTTGGGGTGCTGTTTGAATCCACAGAAACAATGGTTTACCGAGCTGCTACAAAAAAAAGGATATGTAACTTCAGTCTTTGGAAAGTGGCATTTGAATGTTGAGCCGAAGGGGTTTGACCATTATGACATTCTTTTTGATCAGGGTGAATACTATAATCCCAAGTTCCGTCGTCCTGATACAAACGGAGAATATATAAAAGAAAAAGGATATGCTACCACGTTGATAACCGATCATGCCATAGAGTGGTTGGAGAAAAACATCTCCGATGAGAAGCCTTTCTGTGTCCTTGTAAATCACAAGGCACCTCATCGTAATTGGATGCCTGACTTTCCCAATATGCATTTATTTGAGGATGTGGATTTTCCAGAACCTGAAACGCTATTTGATGACTATACGACACGTGGTCCGCAGATGAAAACTCAGGAGCTGACAATTGATCGGCACATGGGGTATGCGTTCGATTTTAAGGTGAGAGAATTGAAGAACGAACCTACATTGCAATATATTAGAGACAGTTGGCTGATGGCAATGGCTGAGATGGATAGCAAACAGCGTGCCACATGGGAAGCTATTTATGACAAGAAAAATGAAGAATTCCTGAAAAATCCTCCGGTTGGAAAGGATTTGCTTCGGTGGAAATATCAACGGTATGTAAAAGAGTATTGTCGGACTATCCGTTCGGTAGATGAACAAGTGGGCCGTTTGCTTGATTATTTGGAAGAAAAAGGAGTTCTGGATAATACAGTGATAGTTTATACCTCTGATCAAGGTTTTCTGTTGGGAGAGCATGGACTGTATGACAAGCGCTTTATGTATGAGGAGTCTTTCCGTACACCTCTGATTATTTCGTGCCCTTCTTTAGTCAAGAAACATTCGGTATGCAAAGAGCTGGTGCAGAATATTGATTTGGCACCGACTTTCCTGAGCCTTGCAGGAGTGGAGGTGCCGAAAGAGATGTCTGGGCGCTCTTTATTACCGTTGTTTAAAAATGGAAAGGCGGAAAATTGGCGAAATGAGTTATACTATCATTTTTACGATTATCCGGCAGTGGGTAGTGTACGCAAACATGATGGCATTCGCACTAAACGCTACAAATTGATTCATTGGTATGGAGAGGGTAGTGGGAATGATGAAGCTATTGACTTTTGGGAATTGTATGATTTGAAAAAAGATGTGATGGAGGTCAATAATGTATATGATAACCCGAAGTATGTAAAAGTACGGGAAGCACTGACTGTTCAATTGGAAAAACTGCGTAAAGACGTGGGAGTGACAGAATAGATATTTTATATAAAAATCCATGAAAATGAAAAAACAAAACTCTATAATGACAGCCTTTCCGGTACTTTTCGGTTTCTTTGTGATGGGCTTCTGTGATATTGTCGGTATTTCATCAGACTATGTTCAGCGTAGTTTTAACTGGTCACCTATGATGACCGGGTTTGTACCTTCAATGGTGTTTGTTTGGTTCTTGTTTTTAGGAATTCCGATAGGTAATCGGATGAATAAATGGGGACGTAAGAATACCGTACTTGTTAGTATGGTGATTACAATTGTAGGTATGATTCTGCCATTATTGGCGTATGATGGTGTAACTTGCATGGTGGCTTATGCCTTGTTGGGTATAGGAAATGCTATTTTACAAGTTTCTTTAAATCCGTTGCTTAATAATGTTATAACTAACAAAGCTTTCCTGACAAGTAGTTTGACAGTTGGGCAGGTAATAAAAGCGGCTTCTTCTTTAGTCGGTCCGGAGATTGTATTGCTGGCTGTCCATTATTGGGGGATGGATAAATGGTATTATTGCTTCCCCATTCTTGGCTTCATCACTTTATTGTCGACAGTTTGGCTGATTGCAACCCCTATTGAACGGGAAAGAAATGTTGTGTCGAACAGTGATCTTTCCATGAGGAATACGTTTGCTTTGTTGAAAGACCGGACTATTCTATTACTGTTTTTAGGAATTTTCTTTATTGTAGGCGTGGATGTGGCGACAAACTTTATTAGTTCGAAACTTATGTCTATCCGTTTTGGATGGTCTGATGAGCAAGTAAAATTTGCTCCTCAAGTCTATTTCCTTAGTCGTACGATTGGTGCTTTGTTAGGGGCGTTCTTGTTGACCCGTATTGCAGAAATGAAATATTTCCGTATAAATATTGTAGCTTGTGTCGTTTCGCTGTTAGTTTTAATGGGAGTGGAAAAGGATGTGGTGAATATAGTTTGTATTGGTGCAGTAGGCTTTTTTGCTTCATCTGTTTTCTCTATTATTTATTCAATGGCTTTGCAGGCGCGTCCGGAGAAGGCAAATCAGATTTCCGGTCTGATGATTACAGCGGTTGCCGGAGGTGGAGTGGTAACTCCAGTTATCGGTTTTGCCATCGGTACTGTAGGTATTATCGGTGGTGTTGTGGTGACGTTGGCCTGCGTATTATATCTAACGTATTGCGCTTTTGGTATAAAAGTAACTTCTTGTGTAAAGTGATTCGTTTTTTGATACTATTAATACATCATCATTTTTATTTTTTAAGCGTCTTCGAAAACGAAGACGCTTTTTTGTGTTGTATGGTTTCTTTGGTATGATGATTTAATGAAAATATAATTTTATACCTTATAATTAATGTGTGAACATTGAAGTGTGTTGTGTAATCATTTTGATAAATACGGGCTTTGCTGGGATGTTATTCTTTGAAATGTTTGTTTTTTAATATTGTAGTTAAAGATGTTTTTAAACATAATTAGTTAATTATTAGTAGTTTAAGTTTTAATATGTATTCTTTTATAAATAATTTAGTGATAAATTAATTTAAGTTTAGTTTGACTTTTAATTTATTACATCTCATTTTTTTATAAAAAAAACTTTGTTTTACTTTTGCTTTTTGAATTTATTATATATATTTGCTGCATCTATATGTTCATACATATAATGAGGTTTGTTTTTGTTGAGACTACTTTATATGTTTAGCAGTTTTATTAAAAACTAATATTTTGTGGAATGAAAAAAATCATTACCGTTATTTTGTTATTAATGATGTTCATTACCGGATATGCACAACGTATTGTTGTGTATAAACAGTTGGATGAGAGCTTAATTAAAGTATCTGCCAGCAGCGAATTGAATAAAGGAACTATTTGTTCCGTAGTTAATGGAGATGGAATGCAGGGGTGCTATCATGTGGCTAATAACCTGGGACATGGCATGTGGTTGTCTGAAGTTTCTAAAAAGCCAGTTCGTTACAATAAGTCTACTCATGAAGGAGTTGTCTGGTTTTTGTGTGATTTTGGTAAAAGTAGAAAATGTCCTGAAGTAGATTTGATTCAGATATGGAACTATAATCAGAATGAGCATACTCGGCGTGGACTCAATAAGGTATATATAGAGTACTCAGAGGATGGGAATAAATGGCAATTACTAAAGAATGGTGATTTGGAATATTATTTAATTCCTGAATCGGTAGGACGTAATCCTGGATCCGTGGATTTTTCTTTGGATACTAAAGGTATAAAAGCACGTTATATATGCTTTACGGCTGCGTTGGATGGAGAAGGTAATCATTATGATCGTAAGAATCCGGTTGTGATACAGGAAGCTGCTGATATGCATCAGAATGTGGATTACTATGGTTTGAGCGAAATTCGTTTTTATAAAAAAACAGTGGTTTCAGTACAATCATTGGGAAAGCTTGATGATATTTCTTTTGTGGCTGGGCAAGGCTATCTAAAGAGTGCTGAAGGTCCTAAACGAGAATTCTTATTACGTTTTAATACTCCATTGTATGCTGGGGCTACCTTAACGTGTCAATTAGGTGATAAAATATGGAATGCTGAAATAGAGGCTTCAAAGACTGGGGTGGATGAGTACAAAGGATATTTCCCTGCTGGATATATGGAAGAGACCTCTTCTTTGGAGATAAAGGTGAATAGCCGTCAAGGTTGTGTGAAACGTAAATATGAAGTGCCAGGAGCAAGAAAGTGGACTGTTTGCTTTTTTCCGCATTCTCATTTGGATATCGGATATACACATCGCCAGGATGATGTGATGAAACTTCAATGGCGTAATTTGGAACGCGCACTCGATTTAGCTGAGCGTACTAAAGAATATCCGGAAGGTTCACGTTACTGTTGGAATACGGAGGCTACATGGGCAGTTGCTGCATATTTGAAAAAATATGCAGCAACTGAAAAGGCTGAACGTTTGAAGCAGGCCATTCGCGATGGTATTATTAATGTTGATATGTCTTTGGGAAGTATTTTGACTGGGATTAGCCGACAAGAAGAATTGATGCATATTTTTGATGATGCACATTGGATTAGTGATGAAGTGGGAGTAGAGCTGAATACTGCAATGATGAGTGATGTGCCTGGGCAAGCTTGGGGATTGGTCACTGCAATGGCTAAGAATGGAGTGAAATATTATTCACCCGGACCAAATTATGTACCTTTTTATGGGAGGATAGGAAATGACCGTGCTGCTGCTTTACATGTCAGATGGGGTGATAGACCTTTTTATTGGCAATCTCAATCAGGTACTGATAAAGTACTTGTATGGCAGGCAGGGCGCGGTTACTCATGGTTTCATGGCTGGTTGGCTAACCGTATCGGAGTTTGTGGACTTGAGCCAATCTGGGACTATTTAACAGAATTAGAAACTGAGGAGTTTCCATATCAAACTTGTTATTTACGTTATACAGTTCATGGTGATAACGGCCCTCCCGATCAATCAATGTCTGATGTAATCCGTGAGTGGAATGAACGTTATGAGTCTCCTCAATTCCGTATATCAACTGCCCGTGAGTTCTTTATGAAATTCGAAGAACAATATGGCGCTGAATTACCCGTCTTTGCTGGTGACATGACTCCCACTTGGGAAGACGGAGCGGCTTCTACTGCTTGTGAGACAGCAATGAATCGTACTACTGCTGCACGCTTGGCACAGACTGAAACTATTTGGAGTATGCTTCATAAAACAGACGCTTTCCCAGATAAAGCTTTTAAAGAAGCATGGAAAAATGTGATACTGTTTTCTGAGCACACTTGGGGGGCTTCTGCTAGTGGAACTGACCCGCATTCTAAATTTACAAAAGATTTGTGGGAAGGGAAAAAAGCTTATGCTGATAATGCAAGTAATCAGTCTCAAATATTATATAAACAGGCTTTAAGCCCATTGCATGTCGACAAAGGTGGGGATTTTGTACATGTGCTGAATACAAATCTTTGGAATCGTACGGATGTAGTGTTTTTGGATTCAATGGTCAATTTGAATGAAAAAGAATTGATAACCAGGACTGGTGAAAAAGTAGAGACACAGCGTCTGTATGATGGCCGTTGGGCTTTTGTTGCTGAAAATATACCAGCACTTTCTTCTGAGGTATATCAAATCGTCTCGAAGAAAAAGAGTTCAAGACGTTTCGTTTCCATGATTGCAGAGAATAAAATATTAAATAATGGAATTGTACGCGTTGAAATTGATGAGGTGAAAGGTACAATTAGTTCTTTCAAAAGAGTTGGTGACTCTTATGAATATGCTTCGAATAGCGGTTTGAATGATTATTTATATACTGGAAGATATGCTTCTGACCCACAGGGAATCGAACAGATATTAAATATAAGAGTGTTGGATGATGGAGCGGTTGCTGCTACACTGCGTATAGAGTCTAAAGCTCCAGGATGTAATACTTTATGGCGTGATGTGACAGTTTACAAAGGGATAGATAGGGTAGATATTTGTAATACGTTGGATAAGCAGGATATTTTAGATTTTGAAAATGTGCGTTTTGTTTTTCCATTCAATATTCAGCAACCTGAAATTACAATGGATCTTGCCATGAGTGAAATTCATCCTGAGCGTGAGCAACTGGAGGGAGTAAACAAACATTATTATTCATTGCAAAACGGATTGGCTGTGGGAGATTTGGAGCATGCAGTCTGCCTGACCACCGTTGATGCGCCTTTTGTTGAACTGGGTTCGCCCTCAGGGCTTGATTATCGCCTGAATCCCCGTCATGGATATGGCTGGTGGCAGTCTGCCAAGATATCGCCGATTGTCTATTCATGGGTAATGACGAATACATGGAGGACTAATTATAAAGCATCACAAGGAGGCACAGCGAAGTTTCGCTATTCTTTGCAGCCTTGTAATCCGCTTGACCTGAAATTGAAACAGCGAGGAGCTGAACGTGAGATGGAATTGGTGGCTGTAGCCAGTCGTTCTTCTCAGAATATAGAGCAGTTGTTTCGGTTGAAAGGACGCCATCGTATTGCATTATCCAGTATCAAACCTGCTGACGATGGAAAGGGGTATATTGTCTGCCTGCACAATATGGGTAAGCAGAGTGTTTGTTCATCATTTGTTTGGGGTAGTATAAGGCCGCGTGAAGTAAGTGTATGTGATTATCGTCAGAAGGCCTTCAGACCTTTTAATGACGAGATGTTTTGGATGAAGCCTTATGAATATATCATGTTGAAAGTAATAATAGAATAATCATCAAATTGCAATTTTAAATTTAATAAGTATGAAAAAGTTAGTGGTACAGAATCTTTTAAAGGTTTGGTTGTGTGCAATGGTGTCGTTCATGACAGTGACGTTGTATGCACAAGGGAACTCTTTTAAGGTATCGGGTACAGTAAAGGACAACACCGGTGAGCTGGTGATTGGCGCCACTGTCATTGATACCAAGACAAAAAATGGATGTGTGACGGACGTTGATGGAAACTTTTCTTTAGAGGTGACGCCAAATTCGTCGATTAAAGTAAGTTTTATTGGATATAAGTCACAGACGATTGCCATCAAGGCAGAACAGAAGGTTTATAATGTCATCCTTCAAAGTGACAATGTTTTGATTGATGAACTGGTAGTGGTAGGCTATGGAGTGAAAAAGAAACAGACATTGACCGGTGCTGTGTCTGCCGTAAACACGAAGGACATTGTTTCTACAAAAAATGAAAGTTTACAGAATATGCTGACTGGTAAGATTGCCGGTTTACGTGTGGTTCAAAATTCAAGTGAGCCGGGAGCTTTCAATACATCGATGGATATTCGTGGACTGGGGAATCCACTGGTGATAATTGATGGTATTCCTCGCGATAATATGGCACGCGTTGATCCGGAAGATGTTGAGAGTATTTCTGTTTTGAAGGATGCCTCTGCTTCTATCTATGGTGTACGTGCTGCCAATGGCGTAATTCTTATTACCACCAAAAAAGGTGCGCAAGGGAAACCGGAAATTAATTATTCGGGTAGCTTTACTTGGCAAATGCCTTCCAATTTCCCAGATTTGGTTACTTCACAAGAATGGATGACATTGGCTAATGAAAAGGGACGTCATAATGTAGATGGTGGAGGAGCTTCTTATTCTGATGAAGAAATAGCCGCTGCACAGACTACAGATTGGAAATCAGCAGTATTACGTGGTTCTGCGCCTCAGACACAACATTCCATCAATATTTCAGGTGGGACGGAACGTGTAAATTATTATGCGAGTGTTGGCTATCAAGCGCAACAAAGTTTCTTGCAGACAGATGATATGAATTACGATAAATGGACAATGCGTAGTAATCTTTCTGCCAATATTACTAAGAATCTGAAATTGGATGTTAATCTTTCAGGTTTGATGGATGAGCGTAATACACCGCATTATGGTGCTTATGATATTATTCGTGGTCTTTGGTTGATGCAGCCGATGGATCCCATTTATCAGGAGAATGGCGGTTTTACCCAGCCTTCAAACTCTACTTTGATGAATCCGGTGGCGATGATGGATAAGGATGTTGTAGGATATAAAACTTATAAGAGCAAATGGTTTCAGTCAAGTTTTTCATTGAGTTATGATGTACCTTGGGTAGAAGGATTGAAACTAAAGGGGTTATATAGTTACGATTATATAATGAATGATAATAAGGAGTTTGAAAATACTTGGAAATCATATCGAGATAATCAGGTATGGACACGTAATGATCCTCCTAAAGTAGGTCGTACATTCTATTCAAAAGATAATACTTTATGGCAAGTACAAGCTAATTACTCTCGTGAGTTTAATGGGCATAATATTGATGCGATGCTGCTGTTTGAGGAATCGACTTATAAGGGGGATAACTTTAATGGTAAAAAGGAACTTTCTATTCCTATAGATCAAGTTTTTGCCGGAAATGCTGATAACCAGCAATTTGGACAGAGTACTGCTGCTTCTGCCTTGTTTGATAATGCCAATCAAGCATTGGTAGGGCGTGTAGCTTACGATTATAAGTCCAAATATCTTATTGAATTTGCTTTCCGTTATGAAGGTTCTTCAAAATTCCCTGCAAATTCACGTTGGGCTATGTTTCCTTCAGTGTCAGGGGGATGGCGTGTCTCTGAAGAAAAGTTTTGGAAAGAATCTTCTTTGAATTTCATTAATAACCTTAAAATACGTGCTTCTTGGGGTAAGATGGGTGACGATGGTGCTTTAGCGTATCAGTTCCTTAATGGTTATACGTATCCGGTAGGTGGGGCAGCATATGCGATGCCGGGTGGTGCCATTTTTGATGGCTCATTTGTCAATGCTTCTGCAACAAAGGGATTGGCTAATCAAAGCATCTCATGGATTGAAGCTAAAACTTTTGATATAGGTTTTGATTTGGAAGCATGGGATGGCCTATTGGGATTGACTGTTGATTATTTCCGACGTGATCGTGATGGATTACTGACCACTCGGGCAGCGAGTCTTCCGGGAGTAGTGGGAGCCGCATTGCCACAAGAGAATCTGAATGGAGATATGACCCGTGGATATGAAATAGAAATAAGCCACCGTAATACCATCAATGAGTTCAGTTATGAGATAAAAGGAAATTTTGCGTATGCCCGTTCAGAAAATAAACATGTGGAAGGTGCGCGGAAAGGTAATTCTTATTTGAATTGGAAACAAAATTCAAACGATCGTTTTACAGATCTTTGGTGGGGATATGGGGCCGGCGAACGTTTTACTTCATGGGATCAAATTTATTACAATTCTATTTATATAGGACGTGGTTCTGTACTCGGTGATTATAACTATGAGGATTGGAACGGTGATGGTTGGATTAATGAATTGGACGAACATCCTTTGACGAACACGGGAGACCGTCCTTTGATAAATTTTGGTTTGACGTTTAATGCAAGTTGGAAAGGTTTTGATGTAAGTCTGTTGTTGCAAGGAGCTGCCAAACGTCATATCTCTTATGATGAGTTGCTTTACAATCCATTGTGGGCTAATACAAATGCTTTGGATCAATTTATGGATCGTTGGCGTCCTGCTGATAGTCATGCAGATCCTTACGATCCGGCAACTAAATGGATTAGCGGTCATTATGCTTACACTGGTTCACTGCCGAACCGGAATTCAGAATTCAATATGCAAAATGCTGCTTATCTGCGTTTGAAAACAATTGAAGTGGGATATAGTCTTCCTAAATCATGGTTGACTAAAATTGGTGTACAAGGGCTGCGTGTTTATTTAAGCGGTTATAACTTGTTTACCATTACCGGATTGAAATATTGTGATCCTGAATTCCCGTCAGGAAATTATGGATATAACTATCCTTTAAATAAAACAGTTACTATTGGAGCAAATCTTAAATTTTAAATGAATATCAACATGAAAATTAAAAAATATATCTTCGCATTTGCATTATGCATGGGGTCATTGACTTCTTGTGTAGATCTGGACATCCCACCAATGAATATTGTTGGTGATAATGATATTTTTGGAAGTACGGCGGGGGTTACAAGCTATATGGCCCGTTTGTATAGTACGTTGCCTGTAGAAGACTTCCGCTATTCGCATGTAAACATGTTCTTTTCGGGAGGTTCTAATTTTGCGCAACCTTCTTGTTTGACTGGTGAAGCTATTAGCCGTGACACGAAGGGGGCAGAAGTTGAAACAGCAAACTATTGGGATGCTGCGTATGCCTTAATACGTGAAACGAACTATTTTATAGAAACACTTCCCAAATATGCTGATTCACATTCTGCTACTGAAATTGAAAGTTTGTTGGGCGAAGCGTATTTCATTCGTGCTTATACTTATTTTGCATTAGTTAAGCGTTATGGTGGTGTACCTATTGTTAACACAGTAATTGATTATCCGGCTACAGTAAGCATTCCTGAAACACAATTGTTCCGTGATTCGGAAGAGGCTGTCTGGGATTTTATTTCCAGTGATTTGGACTACGCTATTGCGCATTTGTCTGCAAAGAACCAAAAAGGACGTGCCAATAAATATGCAGCTGCAGCTTTGAAATCGCGTGCTATGCTTTATGCTGGAAGTATTGCCAAATATAATGATGTGAATGAAGTTTATAATGATGCGCGTATTTGCGGAATTCCAGCAAATCGTGCTGCCGATTATTTTAAACAGGCTTATGAAGCATCGAAGATTGTTGATGAAGGAGGTTATGCTCTTTACAAAGGGGACTGGGCAGCTAATAATAAGGATGCACAATATACTAATTTCGTGAATATTTTCTTGAAAGATACGGAAGAGAATATTTTCGTGAAATATTTTGATTATCCGGACTGTGTACATTCATATGATTGTTTTGCACAGCCTACGCAAACCTCTACCGGTGGTAGCAACACAGAAATTTGTCCTACATTGGATTTTGTAGAAATGTTTGAAGGTTTTGAGAAAGATGCCGATGGGCATTTTGCTAACATGAACACGGAAGGTTATTATAAATTGTATGAAACAACAATGGAACCTTTCAAGAATGCCGAACCTCGTTTGCGTGCTACTGTATTGCTGCCGGGTGACGAGTTCAAGGGTGAATCCATTGAAATCCGTCGTGGTATTTGGGTTGGAGAAGGTGATAAAATTTCTCCTCTTCTTCCTTCAGAAGATACCTATGGCTTTTATGATGATTATAGTGCTTACGCTAACGATGCGACGAGCTTGCTGAAATTAGCCAGTCGCGAATCGCAAAATACGGATGCTAATGCAATTCTGTTAAAGGATGGTACAATGATGAAGCGTGCAGGGAAAAGTGGTACAGTGAAGAATCAGGAGATAGGCTGTACGGTTTCCGGTTTCCTTATTCGTAAGTATTTGAATCCTGAACAGAAGAATACAACTTGGAATCAGTCTGTTACAGATTGGATTGACATCCGTTATGCAGAAGTGTTGCTCAATCGTGCCGAGGCGGCTATGGAACTTGCAGCTGTGGGTAGTGTTACCGATGATGCCGGTAAGAATTATGTAGAGGAGGCTTTCCGCTGTGTGAATCTCATTCGTGAACGTGCAGGTGCTACGTTGCTTGCTTCTTCTGCAGAAACTTCAATTGATGTAGTGCGTATAGAGCGTCGTAAAGAGCTTGCTTTCGAAAATAAAACTTATTGGGATTTGAAGCGTTGGCGTATTATTGATGATGAACAGTCTACACGCAGATATCGCACTTTGCAGCCATTCTTTGCAGCAGATGCCATGAAGTATTTCATGGATATCAAGGAGCAGGAATATGGATATACTTATACTTATGATACACGTAATTATTATCAGCAGATTCCGACTGGTGAAATCACTAAGAATCCGAATTGTAAACAAAATCCAGGTTATTAATTATAAGAAACGAAACATTCAATTATGAAAAAGTTAACATATATTTTGTTGTCCTTATGCTTATTGGTAAATTTTACCTCTTGCGATGTGGATAATTATGGAGAACCTGAAGAAACTTTCCGTGGTGCTTTTATTGATAAGGAAACTAAAGAACCTTTCCAAACAGCTATTGGTAATACCGGCATTCGTATCCGTATGATGGAATATAGCTGGAGTGATACTCCGGAACCTTATGATTTTAATTGTATGCAGGATGGTACTTTCCAGAATACCAAAATATTTGCAGGCAATTATGGTATTATTCCTGAAGGTGCTTTTGTGCCATTGGATGAAGAGATTATTGATATAAAAGGTACTGTAGAGAAAACTTATGAGATTGAGCCACTGTTGCGCGTGAAATGGGTAAGCGAACCTCAGGTCAATGCAGATGGTACTGTGGAGGTGAAGGTTATAATTACTCGTGGTACAAATAATCCGGATTACCAACAACCGCTTACCGAAGCTTGGTTATTTGTGAGCGAAACGAGTTATGTCGGAGATTTCAACTTCAGTCCGCGTTTTTCTACTCAGTTGTTAGGGGCAGCTTTAACTGATGTTTTAGGTAAAGAAATTACTATTAAGACAAAAGGCCAATTCCCTGATTATTCGCGTAAATTCTTTTTGCGTGTAGGTGCTCGTACTACAAAAAGCTTTAGCGGTACCAATCGTTATAACTATACAACAATTAAAGAAATCACAACTATAGCACGTAATTAGTAATAATCTGGATGAGAGTGTATTGGAACCTTGATAAGCACATTGTTTGGTCTGGGTTTTGTACACTCTCATCTCTTTTATAGATATTAATATGAAACAGTCCTTTTTTATTTTTATGGTAATTACCCTTATGTTACCTCAGTTCGTTTCTGCAAAAAGGGGGAAAAATAGTTCACAACTTACTGTTATTTCTTATAATATGCGGTATGGTACGGCAGAGGACGGTGTTAATGCATGGGAATTCAGAAAGCCAGCTACTATAAAAATGATTAAAAAGCATAAGCCTGATATTTTGGGAGTTCAGGAAGCTTTGGATTTTCAGCTGGCGTTTATTCTTGAGAATTGCACGAACTATGAGGCTGTAGGTGTTGGACGCATTGATGGTAAGCACAACGGAGAGCATGCTTCAATAATGTATAATAAGAAAAAAATAGAATTGTTGGAGTGGGGTAATTTTTGGCTTTCTTCAACTCCTGAAATTCCTTCTATAGGGTGGGATGCTGCATGTACCCGTACTGCTACATGGGCACTTTTGAAGGATAAAAAGACAATGGAGAAATTTTATTACGTTAATACTCATTTGGACCATGTCGGAAGAGTGGCACGGAAGGAAGGTCTGAATCTCATTTTAGAAAAGATACAGAAGATTAATCCTGATAATTTTCCATTAATTTTAACCGGAGATTTTAATATGGAGTATACGGATTCTTCCATACAAAAACTGAATGAAAAAATGATAGATGCTAGAACTTCTGCTAAAAAAACGGATTCTTTTGGTACTTTCAATGGATGGGGGACCCGTAGCTCCATTATAGATTATATTTATTATAAAGGGTTTAAAATGTGTACGGAATACGTTACAATTCGAGAAAAATATGCAGGAAAAACTTTTATTTCTGATCACTATCCGATTAAGGGGGTACTGAAGTTTTAATTATGTGAAAAATCATGATGTATTCTGGTTTTCTCACGATGTGTTTGCTAATGGAGGGCTGTTAGAATTATGGATGAGTCCGAAACCGAATAAAAAATGAGGGAAGGACAAGGAAATTCTTAATATGTCCCTACTGACTAGGTTACTATTATGAAGAAAGGCGAAGAGGTACAACTCCCTTCGCCTTTCTTCATAACAACTATGGCTTTTATTCTTACACAATCCCTTGTGCCATCATAGCCTTTGCCACCTTCATAAATCCGGCCACATTGGCACCCTTCACGTAATTTACATAACCGTCGGCTTCCGTACCATATTGCACGCAAGCTTCGTGAATGTTCTTCATGATGCTCTTCAATTTCTCGTCCACTTCCTCTGCACTCCAGCTCAACTTGATGGAGTTCTGAGTCATTTCGAGACCAGATACTGATACACCGCCAGCATTGGCTGCCTTACCCGGAGCATACAGAATCTTTGCATCCTGAAATACCTTGATGGCTTCCGGTGTAGAGGGCATGTTGGCACCTTCGGATACTGCCATTACCCCATTAGCTATCAACTGACGGGCATGGTCGCCATTTAATTCATTCTGAGTGGCAGAAGGCAAAGCGATATCAGCCTTTTCGCCCCAAGGCTTGGCTCCTTCCACATATTTCACACCCGGATATTGTTCAGCATATTCGCGGATACGTCCACGGTAGAGGTTTTTCAGCTCCATGATGTAATCCAACTTTTCGCGGTCAATGCCGTCCGGATCGTATACATAACCGTCAGAATCAGACATGGTCAATACCTTACCACCCAATTCCAATACTTTCTCGGCCGTATATTGAGCTACGTTACCGGAACCGGAAATCAGACAAGTTTTGCCTTTCAAGTCAGTACCCTTAGTCTTCAACATTTCCATCAAGAAGTAGATGTTACCGTAGCCGGTAGCTTCCGGACGAATCAGCGAACCGCCGAACTCACGGCCCTTACCGGTGAAAGTACCCGTAAATTCATGAGCCAGCTTCTTATACATACCGAACATGAAACCTACTTCGCGACCACCTACACCGATATCACCGGCAGGTACGTCTGTTTCAGGACCGATATGACGCCACAACTCCAGCATGAAAGCCTGAACGAAACGCATAACCTCAGCATTCGACTTGCCGCGCGGAGAGAAGTCCGAACCGCCTTTACCGCCACCCATAGGCAGAGTTGTCAATGAGTTTTTAAATGTCTGCTCGAAAGCAAGGAATTTCAGGATGCTCAGGTTTACAGAAGAGTGGAAACGAACACCGCCTTTATATGGGCCGATAGCGTTGTTGTGCTGCACACGATAGCCCATGTTGGTTTGTACGTTACCTTTATCGTCTACCCAAGTAACACGGAATTGGTAAACGCGATCGGGGATGCAAAGACGTTCAATCAGATTGGCTTTGTCAAACTCCGGATGCTTGTTATACTCTTCTTCAATCGTAGAAAGAACTTCTTCTACTGCTTGATGATACTCCGGTTCGTTGGGGAACCGTCTTTTCAGGTCTTCTAATACCTTAGCTGCATTCATAATCTATTTCTTTTATTGGTTGCTACTATATGTTACCTAAAACAATTCGATTTTCGGTTTGTTTCCTTTTCCTCTCATTGCGGTTGCAAAAGTACACATAAAAATGAAACGAGCAAACATTTTATAAAGAAAATGCGGTATAAGACAACAATTTTATTGTTTTATACCGCAAAATGGAATAAAAAGATATTATTTATCCTCTTTTTAGAGACTTTATGACGGGAATAAACACTAAAGCCGCCGAAATGGCAAGCGTTAGGATAATTGGACCGTCAATTCGTTCGACAGATATCAAAACAATGTAGCAAAGTGCTGCCCAAAGCAGCACAATGCAAACTATTTGGAATTTTGATAACGGTCGTCTCATTTGGCAGCCTTCTTTTTGTCTACGATAGCATCGATAACTGCTACTGCAGTGATGTTAACGATATCGCGCACGGAGCTCTCAAAATCGGTAAAGTGGATAGGCTTGTTCAATCCCATTTGGATAGGACCAATCAGTTCGGAGTCCGTATCCATCGCCTGCAACAGCTTGTAAGCAGAGTTTGCAGAACTCAAGTTCGGGAAAATCAGTGTGTTTACGTCTTTTCCTTTCAGGCGTGTAAACGGGTACTTGGCATCACGCATTTCGCGGTTCATGGCGAAATTCACCTGCATTTCTCCGTCAATGGCAAGGTCAGGATAGTTTTGTTGCATATAATCCACTGCTTCGTGTACACTTACCGGGCTACCTTCCTTATCCGCACCGAAGTTGGAGTAACTCAACATGGCCATTACCGGTGTATGATTGAAGAAGCGGACGGTATATTCCGACAGCTTGGCAATATCGATTAGCGTTTCGGCATTGGGATGACGGTTAATCAGCGTATCGGCCAGGAAGTATGTACCTTTTTTGGAGTTCAGGATATGCATGGTGCCGAAATGCTTGTATTCCGGACGGATGCCGATGACTTCCTTGGCAACCTTGATGGTATTGCTGTATTTGGTGTAAAGACCTGTGATGAAAGCGTCTGCTTCACCCGTTTCCACCATCATCATACCAAAGTAGTTACGTTCGAACATTTTGTCATTGGCTTCTTCGTAAGTGACTCCTTCGCGGGCACGTTTTTCAGATAGAATGCGGGCATAGCGTTCACGGCGCGGCGCTTCATCCGGATGACGCAGATTTACTATCTCAATACCTTCAAGGCTAAGGTCTAGTTCTTTTGCCAGCTTCTCGATGGCTTCGTCGTTGCCCAATATAATAGGATGACAGATACCTTCAGCCTTGGCTTCCACAGCAGCTTTCAGCATATTGGGGTGGATGCCTTCGGCAAATACCACACGTTGCGGGTTGCGGCGGGCGGTGTCGTAGAGTTGGCGGGTCAGTTTGCTTTCGTAACCCATCAGCTCGCGCAGTTGCAGGCGGTAGGCATCCCAGTCTTCGATGTCTTTACGGGCTACACCGCTTTCCATGGCGGCTTTGGCCACAGCGCAGGACACTTCGGTGATGAGGCGCGGGTCAACCGGTTTCGGGATGAAGTATTCGGGACCGAAGGTGAAGTTGTTTACGTGGTATGCCTCGTTCACCACATCGGGCACGGGCTGCTTGGCAAGGTTGGCAATGGCGTGCACGGCAGCAATTTTCATGGCTTCGTTGATGGCTTTTGCCTGCGTGTCGAGGGCACCGCGGAAGATGTAGGGGAAACCGATTACATTATTAATCTGGTTAGGATAGTCGGAACGACCGGTGGACATCAGTACGTCCGGACGTGCTGCCATGGCGTCTTCGTAAGAGATTTCCGGAGTAGGGTTGGCAAGGGCAAACACGATGGGATGGTCTGCCATGCTGCGAACCATGTCCTGGGTCAACACATTACCCTTTGACAGTCCGAGGAATACATCGGCGCCTTTGATGGCTTCTGCCAGAGTATGTACATCGCGACGGTCGGTGGCAAAGTAACGTTTTTGCTCGGTCAGATTCTCGCGATCGCTGGTAATGACTCCCTTACTATCCAGCATTAGGATATTTTCACGGCGTGCGCCGAGCGCTTCATACAGTTTGGTGCATGAGGTGGCGGAAGCCCCGGCACCGTTTACGACGATTTTCACTTCCTCTATCTTCTTGCCTGCCACTTCCAGGGCGTTCAGCAATCCTGCGCTGGAGATGATGGCGGTGCCGTGCTGGTCGTCGTGCATCACGGGGATGTCCAATTCCTCTTTCAGGCGGCGTTCTATTTCGAAACATTCGGGTGCTTTGATGTCTTCCAAGTTGATACCTCCGAATGTTGGGGCAATAGCCTTGACAGCTTCGATGAACTTGTCGGGGTCTTTTTCATTTACTTCGATGTCGAATACGTCGATACCGGCATAAATTTTGAACAACAGACCTTTACCCTCCATGACGGGTTTGCCGCTGAGGGCGCCAATATCGCCCAGGCCGAGCACGGCGGTTCCGTTGGAGATGACAGCTACCAGATTGCCTTTTGCTGTATATTTATATGCATCTTGCGGGTTTTTCTCAATTTCGAGGCACGGTTCTGCAACGCCCGGAGAGTAGGCGAGAGAAAGATCGGTTTGTGTACTGTAAGGCTTGGTGGGTACTACTTCAATCTTACCCGGTTTGCCTTGCGAATGGTAGAGCAAGGCTGCTTCTTTGGTTATTTTAGCCATGGTAGAATAGTTAAATTGGTTATAATTTGGCTGCAAATGTAGGTATAAAAGTTCTAAATTGTAGCTCGCTGTCAATAAAATCTATTACTTTTATCAGTTAATTAGCTTAAAATGCTTATTTTTGGCATCAGATTTTAGAGATTACCCCCATTTATTAACTTAACATATGAGTTGCATGAGAATTTTGAAACTTCCTCTGGCAGGATTATTATTTTGTGTAATGGCACTATTTGCTGGATGTAAAACGAGTAATGAACCTAAGGCACCGGTTGCTCTGACCTGGGAAATGGGTGCAAGTGACATCGAACCCGGATATTATGAGAATACCTTTATTCTCAAGAATATCTCTCAAAAACCTCTAAAAAAGAACTGGACGATTTACTATTCACAGCTTCCCCGAGGGGTGAAGCAGGAAGGAGCCTCTGAAGTGAAGGTAGAGGTAGTGAACGGTAATTTTTTCAAAATGTATCCGACAGACGAATTTGCTTCGCTGGCTCCCGGTGATTCCATGCGGATTACTTTCCTTTGCACTTACAAGCTGGACCGGAACTCCCATGTACCGGAAGGAATTTATTGGGTGGAGACTGTGGATGGTAAAGAGGGCAGTCCGTTGCCCGTGGCTTTGAAGGCGCTGCCGCTTCCTTCTCCCGAGTCAATGAGCGGCTATCCGGATGCGACTAAGATTTATGAATCCAATCTTCGCTTGGGTGGTGCTCCTACTTTGGTGCAGTCAGACATTCTTCCGTCTGTAAAGAAAGCGGTAGCCATTGAAGGCGATAATGTCGTATTGGAAGGTAAGGTAGCTTTGGTATTTCCGGAGAACTTTGCCGGTGAAGCCAAGTTGTTGAAAGAGAAACTGACAGGTTTGTATGGTTTGGAAGTTGTCGGAAATGCTTCCGTGAAGATTGTGCTGGAAGAACTGCTTGATAGGAAGGAGGCCGTAAATGATGAATATTATACTATCAATATAGGTGACAACCTGATAAAAATCAGTGCTGCCACTCCTCATGGCATCTTTAATGGTACACAGACACTTTTGTCAATGTTGAAGGATAAGCAGACACCTTATTTGCTGGAGGCAGTCTCCATCCGGGATTATCCGGACTTGGCATATCGTGGACAAATGATAGATATTGCCCGTAATTTCACCGCTCCGGAGAACTTGAAGAAACTGGTGGATATTTTTGCATCTTATAAATTGAATGTCCTGCATTTCCATTTTTGTGATGATGAAGCCTGGCGTTTGGAGATTCCCGGTTTGGAGGAACTGACTGCTGTGGGTAGCCGTCGCGGACATACCACTGACGAAAGCCAGTGCCTCTACCCATGTTATGACGGTGGCTATGACCCTGATGCAAAGACTGTAGGCAATGGATATTATAGCCGCGAGGAATTTATTGATTTGCTGAAGTATGCTGCCGAAAGACATGTCCGCATTGTTCCGGAAATAGAATCTCCGGGGCATGCCCGCGCTGCCATTGTCTCCATGAAGGCACGCTATAACAAATATTTTGAAACTGATCCGGGAAAAGCTACAGAATATATGTTGAGTGAACCGGAAGATACTTCACGTTATGTTTCTGTACAATATTATACGGACAATGTGATGAATGTCGCCTTGCCTTCTACCTACCGTTTTATGGAGAAGGTGATTCAGGAACTTAATGCGATGTATCAGGAAGCCGGTCTTTCATTGTTTACAGTGCATTTAGGTGGTGACGAAGTGCCTCGCGGCGTGTGGATGGGCTCCCCGAAATGTCAGGAACTGATGAAGAAAAAAGGCATGACGAAAGCTCATGATTTGTCGGAGTATTTCATTACGCAAATGGCGGATGTGATGCAGAAGAACGGACTGAAATTCAGTGGTTGGCAGGAAGTTGCTTTGGGGCATACCGAAGAGGCTCATCAACAGTTGAGGGGCCAGGCTGCCGGTGTGTATTGCTGGAATACTGTACCGGGCTCTGATGAAGTGGTTTATCAGACAGCCAATAACGGTTACCCGGTCATCCTTTGCAACGTGGGCAATTTCTATATGGATATGGCTTACAATGGTCATCCGGACGAGCGTGGACTCGATTGGGGAGGTTATGTGGATGAGTCTGTCTCTTTCTCTATGCTTCCTTTTAGCATTTATCGTTCGCTGCGTGTGGATATGGCAGGCAATCCCATTGATTTGGGTAATGCGGAAAAGGGGAAGACTGCTTTGACAGAGATAGGCAAGAAACATATTATGGGTGTACAAGGGCAATTATTCGCCGAAACTATCCGTAGTTTTGATGGCGTGGAATATCTTCTCTTCCCGAAAATCTTAGGGCTGGCAGAACGTGGCTGGAATGCTCATCCGGTATGGGAAAATCTGTCCGGCGTGCGGGAGCAGCAGGCTTTCAATCAGGCTTTGGCACTTTATTATGAGAAAATCAGCAAGAGTGAAATGCCTTATTGGGCAAAGAATGGGATTAACTTCCGCTTGCCTCAGCCGGGATTATTGGTAAAAGATGGAAATCTGTATGCTAATGTGGCCATTGATGGTGCTGAAGTACGTTACACAACTGATGGTTCGGAACCTACTGCCCAGTCAACCTTATGGAAAGAACCGGTGAAGTGTGGTTCCCTGGTCGTGAAAGCAAAGACCTTCTACCAAGGCAAGGAAAGTTTGACGATTATATTGAATGTTGAGTAATAGAGAATATTGAAATGAAAAGGGAGTGCATTGTCCGAAAATGCACTCCCTTTTGTTTATTCCTTTAGGCGTTCAGCGCTTGTTCTATATCCGCAATAATATCCTCTGCATTCTCTATACCTACCGAGAAGCGAATTAGGTCGGGGCGTACACCTGCCTCCATCAGTTGCTCGTCTGTCAACTGGCGGTGTGTATGACTGGCTGGGTGCAGCACACAAGTACGTGCATCGGCCACATGAGTCACGATGGCCGCCAGTTTCAGTGAATCCATAAACTTGATAGACTCTTCCCGTCCGCCCTTCAAGCCGAAGGTGACAACGCCGCAAGAGCCGTTCGGCATGTACTTCTGTGCCTGCTCGTAGTATTTGTCGCCCGGCAGACCACAATAATTCACCCAAGCCACTTTATCGTTCTGGGCAAGATACTCGGCTACCGCTTGTGCATTCTTGCAATGTTGGGGCATACGCAGGTGCAGTGTTTCCAGACCCAGGTTCAGCAGGAATGCGTTTTGTGGAGACTGGATGCTGCCCAGGTCGCGCATCAGTTGGGCTGTAGCCTTGGTGATGTAAGCCATTTTGCCGAAGGCTTTCGTATAAGTCAGTCCGTGGTAAGACTCGTCCGGTGTGCACAGTCCGGGGAATTTGTCGGCGTGTGCATTCCAATCGAAGTTACCGCTGTCTACAATGACTCCACCTACGCTGGTGGCATGTCCGTCCATGTATTTGGTGGTAGAGTGTACTACGATGTCGGCACCCCATTCAAACGGACGGCAGTTGATGGGGGTAGGGAAGGTGTTGTCCACAATCAAGGGCACGCCGTGGCTGTGGGCAATGCGGGCAAACTTCTCTATATCGAGCACTTCGAGCGTAGGGTTGGAGATGGTTTCGCCGAATAGGGCCTTGGTATTGGGGCGGAAAGCAGCGGAAATTTCTTCCTCGCTGGCATCCGGGTTGACGAAAGTGACGTCGATGCCCAATTTCTTCAAAGTTACTCCGAAGAGGTTGAATGTTCCGCCATAGATGGTAGAGGAGCAAACAAAATGGTCTCCTGCCTGGCAGATATTGAAAATGGCATAGAAGTTGGCTGCTTGTCCGCTGGATGTCAGCATAGCGGCCACACCACCTTCGAGGGCGGCAATCTTGGCGGCTACTGCATCGTTCGTAGGGTTCTGCAGGCGGGTATAGAAATAGCCGCTGTCTTCAAGGTCGAACAAGCGCGCCATCTGTTCGCTGGTATCATATTTGAAAGTTGTACTTTGATAGATGGGGAGTACACGGGGCTCGCCCTTTTTAGGAGTCCATCCGGCTTGTACGCACAGCGTCTCCGGCTTGAATTGCTTTGCCATAATGTTATCTGTTTTAAAAGTTTCTTATCTATTATCGCGTAAGTTGTCGCAAAAGTAGGGAAAAAATTATAATTTTGTGCTTAAGTATGGTAAAATGCTATAAATTAGCGGCTGGAAATTTGTAGCGAACCGAATAAATGATGAATAATTGGAATATGAAACGCATATTTTGTTTACTGACCATCCTCTTTTGTACTTCGTTTGCTTTTAATGCTTCGGCTCAGGAAGAGCGGGATAGTCCGAGACGTGGAGAAGGAATCTCTGTTTTCCTGGAACGTAACAAGCGCCCGGGGAGAGCCTATTATAAGGAGTTTTTGGAGCTGAACAAGAAACTTCTTAAAGGGAAGGAGGAATTGCGGCTGGGAGTGAAGTATGTACTGCCCCCATTATCAAAGCCGGTTGGCAATGGGAAGAAGACAATCAATGAACCTTTGTTCGGGAAAGCGCTTGCCAGTGTAAAAGTGACATCCAACCGTTTGCAGGGTGCTTGTTTTTATGTAGTGAGCGGGCATGGAGGCCCCGACCCCGGAGCTATCGGCAGAATCGGCAAAATAGAACTGCATGAAGATGAGTATGCGTATGATGTGGCTTTGCGCCTTGCCCGTAACTTGATGCAAGAGGGAGCGGAAGTCCGTATCATTATCCAGGATGCTAAAGACGGAATCCGTGATGACAAGTACCTTTCCAACAGCAAACGTGAGACGTGCATGGGAGCTCCCATACCCTTGAACCAAGTGGCACGTCTCCGGCAACGTTGCGCCAAAATCAATGAGTTTTACAAGAAGGACCGCAAGAACTATAAATATTGCCGTGCCATTTTTCTTCATGTGGACAGTCGCAGCAAGAGCCATCAGACCGATGTGTTCTTTTACCACTCTAAAAGCAAGCCCGACAGCAAGCGTCTGGCTAAGACCATGAAGAAAACTTTCGAGTCGAAATATGACAAGCACCAGCCCAACCGTGGGTTTACCGGAACTGTCAGCGCACGCAATCTTTATGTGTTAGCCAATACTTCTCCCGCTTCCGTATTCGTGGAATTGGGAAATATCCAGAACACTTTTGACCAGCGCCGTTTTGTAATCAGTTCGAACCGCCAGGCCTTGGCCAAGTGGATGATGGAGGGTTTCATCACGGATTATAAAAAGGCGAAATAAGGACAATCAACTCTGGCTCTCCTTTTTCTTTTCGTGTACCACCACGACTGTAACGGCCGTTATTATCAGCGCCATGCCGACGGCGCTGGCCGGTGTGAAGCTTTCATTGAATATCAGGCAACCGATAACTACGGCTGTCAGAGGTTCCAAGGCCCCGAAAATGGAAGTCAGTGTAGGCCCTATGTATTTAATGGCCTTTACCAGGGTGATGTTGGATATAGCTGTTGCCGGCAGTGCCAGTCCGAGAATATTCAGCCATGTATGGGTGTCATTGGCCAGCCGGATGCCTCCGGTCAGACATCCTCCTATAATAAAGAACAAGGCTCCCAACCCCATTACGTAGCATGTCAATGCAGTGGAGGGAATCTGCACGGCACGGCTCTTCCTTACTCCTACGATATATCCTCCATAAAAGAATACGGACAGACCGGCAGCAATCAGCCCGATGGTCGTGTTTCCTCCTTCAAAGTCTATTTTGCCGGATGACAAAAGTCCAGCTCCGCTTAGTGACACCAACACGGCAAACAGAATGGCGAATGACCTCTTTTCTCCGAAAAAGCCCATCATGGCCAGTGCCACGGCCAGCGGATACATGAAATGAATGGTGGATGCCACTCCGCTGGCTATGTTCTGATAGGCGATGACCAGACTGAAGGAGGTAGCTGCCCGGAGCAGGCTGAGGATGAACACCGTTCCCCAGTCTTTCCTGCTGATGCGGAATGTCTCGCCCAGCATAATGCCGAAAACGACCAAGGTAAGTGAAGCTATTCCCCATCGGTAGGCCAATACTTCGAAAGAGGAGAAGCCCGCAAGGAGTAATGAAATGGTGAAGAAAGGAGCCAGCCCGAAGGTGGCAGAGGAGAGAGCCGCATATATAAACCCTTTTATGGAAACATTTTGCATCTTTTATCTTGATTTTAATGGAGATTTTAAAATTATCTGTTTGCGTCAATTGCTTGATTCGCATTGCGTCGTGCAAAATTAATGAATAAAAACAAGCATACAGACAAGGGAGTGTCCCTTTTTTACAATACAGTATAGATATGGGTATCTAATATAGTATCGACTGGCTTGCCTGATATTTATTCGTTCCATCATGAGGTAAAAATCATTCCACCGCGGAGTAAAAATCGTTCCACCATGGTGGAACGATTTTTACTCCATGGAGGAACGAATACTTGTTCGCTGTCCGGTTCCTAAACTCTTCCGGGGAGAAAGTCTGATGGCTCCGGCAGAACAGTTTGCCTACTCTACCGGAATATAAATTTCTGTCAACAGTTCCTCCGGTGCCGTATCTGCGGGGTTATTCAGGTAACGTTCCGCACTGGACTCATCCCGTAAGCTACATTCCATTTCGGGGATATACTTCCCGTAGATGGTATCGTATACGGCCTGCAGATGTTCGTATGGACCTTTGTATAGGAATATGGCATAGCGGCCTGCAGCGAGCTGTTTAAATCCTATGTCTCCTTTGGCCGTTGCAAATGAGGGTAGGACCATACATACATCGGTACGCAGCTTTTCAGGGGGTGTCACTTTGGGGTCATCGTGATAGATGCAGTAGGGCATCACTTCTCCCATAGGCAGTTTTTCTTCCTGGATGAACTGGCAAAGGCGCGTCCATGCGCTGCAATAGTCGTTCAGTTTATAGTCGCCAAAGAGGCGGATGTAAATCACATTGCGGGCAGGAACTTCTTTGATTTCGTGTTTCAGTTCCAGTTCCGGACGAATAATGGCTGGTTTCATAATTACAAAGTTTTTATTGTTACGATACTCTAATGGTGAAATGCCGTATAATTGCTTGAATACTTTTGACAGTGACGAGGGCGAAGAGTAGCCTATACGGTAGGCTATGTCCGCTATCGGCATGTCCGAGTAACGAAGCAACCGGGCAGCGGCTTCGGTACGCGTCCGGACAATGAACGTACCGACGGGTTCACCCAGAAAAGCTTTCATGATGCGGTGGAAGTAGAAGGGAGAGAAATGGGAAATCCTGGCCAAAGATTTCAGGTCAATTTCTTCTCCGAGGTGCAGATTTATATAATCCACTACTGCGTTCACACACTTTTGGTATTCCTCCTGGGTTGTCTTTTTCTGCTGCATGGCTCTATTGGGCTTTTTCATGTTGCAAAAATAGGAGGAAAAGAAATAGGTTACTTGTCCGATGTTGCTATAAATGCAATATCTTTAAATAAGATAAGCTATATCCCGGCACAACTTTTTCGTGCAAGCATGAAAGTTTTGCATTCGATTTGCAATATCTTTGCATTTCAGATGAAAAAACAAATGCTTGCAGATGACCGAGGAGATTAAAAGACAACTTTGGGAGTGGGCGGCGGCCTATCATTGCGCCGGCTTCATTCAGAACGATCCCATACAGTTTCCACATCGCTATGAACGGAAGCAGGATATTGAAATCAGTGGGCTGCTGACTGCCATCATGAGTTTCGGCAACCGTAAACAGATATTGAAAAAGGCTGAAGAGTTGCATAGGTTGATGGGGGCATCACCTCATCAATACGTGTTGTCCTGCCGATGGAAGAATGACTTTCCTGCTGCGGACAGAAGCAGTTTTTACCGGATGCTTTCTTATGCTGACTTTCATTCCTATTTCAGACGTTTGCATGCAGCTTATTCTGCTTTTGACAGTCTGGAGGATGCCTTATGTACGTATGCCGGTAATCCGATGGAAAGGTTATGTGCATTTTTGGAAGTCTCGGCGAAGAGTCCTCAAAAGAAACTGAACATGTTTTTGCGCTGGATGATAAGGAAAGGTCCGGAAGTGGATTTTGGTATTTGGGAGAGATTTGATTGCAGGGACCTGATTGTGCCTTTGGACACGCATGTCTGCCGTGTGGCTTATGCTTTGGGACTCACCGAGACAGAAACATTTTCTTTGAAGAATGCCCGCCGGATTACTGAAGCTCTGGCAGAGGCCTTTCCGGACGACCCGTGCCTGGGGGACTTTGCTTTGTTTGGAAGCGGAGTCAGCGGAGTATTGTAGCGCGTTACCAGTCTATTTCTTGTATCCCTCTGCTTCGTAAGAAATCGTTGGCTTTACTGAAGTGCCTGCAACCGAAGAATCCGTATTCGGCAGAACGTGGGGACGGATGGACGGTAGTCAGAATCAAGTGCCTGCTGCTATTAATTAAAGCGGCTTTTTCTTTGGTGTACGCTCCCCAAAGCATGAATACAAGATTCTCCCGTTCATCACTCAGTTTCTTGATAACAGCGTCTGTGAAGATTTCCCATCCCATGTTCCGGTGCGAGCCGGTTTCGTGGGCACGTACTGTGAGGACGGAATTCATAGGAAACACGCCTTGCGCTACCCAACGGTCCAGATTTCCGGAAGTCGGAATGGGCTTTCCCAGGTCCTGATGTATTTCCTTGAATATGTTTGCCAGAGAACCGGGAATGGCTACTCCTTTCGGTACGGAAAAGCAGACTCCATAATACTGACCGGGATTAGGATAAGGGTCTTGTCCGAGTATGACGACTTTCACTTTCTCGAACGGGCAAGAGTTGAAGACGTGGAAAATTTGATGGCCGGGAGGTAGCACGTTGGCATGTCCATACTCACTTTTTACAAATGCTACCAGCTTCTCAAAATAAGGTTTGTCAAACTCCTCTTGCAGGCGTTTTCTCCAGCTTTCTTCTATTTTTACGTTCATAAGAGTCTTGCAGTTACATATGAATGGGAAATGATGTTGCAAACATACAAATAATCCGGATGAGATGGATGCTTTTATGAGTATAAAGAATGTTTTTATTATTGTATGAAACGATAGTTATTTTGAGTAAGTTTATTACTTTTGTGGTGCAATGCCGGACACTAAGCATAGAGTCGCCATTGCTGAGGTTGAACTGATTGGTAAAATAAAGGAATGGAAAATTTTCATCGTATGGATGCTTGTCCGGTACGGGATGTACTGAGCAGGTTGGGAGACAAATGGACAATGCTTGTGCTGGTCACACTGAAAGCGAATGGAACGATGCGTTTTTGCGATATACAGAAAACCATAGGGGATATTTCCCAGCGGATGCTGACGGTTACATTGCGCTCATTGGAGACGGACGGGCTGATTGTCAGGAAAGTCTATGCGGAAGTTCCTCCCCGTGTGGAGTATAACCTTACAGAAACCGGATGTAGCCTGATGCCGCATATTGAATCTTTGGTAGGATGGGCATTGGAGCATATGAATGATATTTTGAATCGGCGCAGTCTGCAGAACTGATGGGGCGATATGAAAAAACGGATGTATCAAAATACATCCGTCTTCAGAAGTTTCCAAGTGCTTGTTTTATTTCTTGGCATCGGCAAAATTGTGAACCTTGTTTTTCAGATTGTCAGCTTTCTCTGCGGCCTCATGGACCTCATGGGCCATCTTGTCCGCTACTTTGGTGCCAGTGTGCAATGCTTCTTCTTCAGCAGTGTTGATGAACTCCTTGGCTTCGCCACTTGCTTTGTGGATGGCACGGCATATGGCATCTTCCAGCTTTTTAGCTTTCTCCGTACGGGAGAAGTGGTAGGCCAATGCACCGGCAACCGAACCTATTCCCAGTCCGATCCAGAAATTAGAATCTTTACATTTCATAATCAAGTCAGTTTTTTAATAGTTAAAGTTAGAATCAATTCTGATGAGACAACATACTTGCCAAAGATTGGTTCATCCGGCGGGAAAGGAATTAATAACAATTTACTTTTGTTGGTGGAGAGATTTATTCTGCTTAAATTTGCGATGCACTTAAAATTTATACAAGTATGATTAGATTAAATGTTTTTATTCAGGTAAGTGCGGAAAACCGTACCGCAGTATTGGAATCTGCCAAAGAACTGGTCGCATATTCCTTGAAGGACAATGGATGCATTGCCTATGATGTGTTTGAGAGCGCCACTCGCAGCGATGTTCTTATGATTTGTGAAACATGGAAAGATGCAGAGTCATTGTCTGCCCATGAAAAAGCGGACCATTTTGTGGCCCTGGTGCCCAAAATCCAGGGGCTGGCCGCCATGAAGCTGGAAAAATTCGAGTTCTAAATCAGTAGTTTGAGGTAGTAAGGGGTTGTGTGATCATGCGTAAATAAGTATATTTGTGCATTCTTAATATACATATTTATGCTGATTACCCTTATTATCCTTGTTCTCTCCGCTGCCTTTTTTGTAGCAGGCAAAGTCCGTTCGGACATTGTGGCGCTTTGTGCGCTGATTGGTTTATTGATATTTCAGATTCTTACTCCTGAAGAGGCCCTTTCCGGCTTCTCCAACTCGGTGGTGATTATGATGGTAGGCTTGTTCGTTGTGGGCGGCGCCATTTTTCAGACCGGGCTGGCTAAAATGATAAGTTCGCGTATTCTAAAGTTGGCAGGCAAAAGCGAGCTGAAACTCTTCTTGCTGGTTATGCTGGTTACCTCTGCCATTGGTGCTTTTGTGAGCAATACGGGAACGGTGGCTTTGATGCTGCCTATCGTGGTGAGTTTGGCACTGAGTGCAGGAATGAATCCCAGCCGTCTATTGATGCCTTTGGCTTTTGCCAGCAGCATGGGTGGTATGATGACACTTATCGGTACGCCTCCTAACTTGGTCATTCAGAATACATTGACGGGAGCGGGCTTTGAACCGCTGTCTTTCTTCTCCTTCTTGCCGGTGGGCATTGTGTGCGTGATAGTGGGAACTTTGGTTTTAATGCCTCTGACCAAATGGTTTCTCTCCAAGAAAGGCAAAAAGAATGACGGAACATTGTCGGGCAAATCATTGAACCAACTGGTGCAGGAGTACGGACTTTCCAGCAATCTGTTCCGTTTGAGGGCTGTCAATGATTCCCGTCTGATAGGAAAAACCATCATAGACCTGGATGTACGCCGCAAGTATGGTCTGAATATCATTGAAGTACGGCGTGTAGACTCTTCCCAACATAGATTCCTGAAAACTATTACCCAGAAATTGGCATCACCCGATACGACTATTTGGGTGGGCGACGTGCTTTATATTACGGGAGAGGTATCGAACGTAAATCGTTTTGCTGAAGACTTTTTAATGGAAATGCTCGACGGGCATACCACTGAAGAAGCCTCTAAAGCCGACAAGTCCCTTGACTTTTATGACATCGGAATTGCCGAAATTGTGTTGATGCCTTCTTCCAATATCGTGAACCGGACGGTGAAGGAAGCAGGGTTCCGTGATAAATTTAATGTAAATGTATTGGGCATCCGTCGTAAGAAGGAATATATATTACGTGAATTGGGACGTGAGCGTATGCATAGTGGCGATGTTTTGCTGGTGCAGGGTGCGTGGCAGGACATCGCACGGATAAGCAGGGAAGATTCCGATTGGGTGGTATTGGGGCAGCCTTTGGCAGAAGCCGCCAAAGTGACGCTGGATTATAAAGCGCCCATAGCTGCCGCTATTATGGTGCTGATGGTTGCCATGATGGTCTTCGACTTTATTCCCGTGGCCCCGGTGACAGCGGTGATGATTGCCGGCTTGCTGATGGTGCTGACGGGATGTTTCAGGAATGTGGAAGCCGCCTATAAAACGATAAACTGGGAAACAATTGTACTCTTTGCAGCCATGCTCCCCATGTCTCTTGCACTCGAAAAGACCGGTGCCTCGGAATATATATCCAACAGTCTTGTAAGTGGGTTGGGCAGTTATGGTCCTATTGTGTTGATGGCAGGTATCTATTTCACCACTTCATTGATGACCATGTTCATCAGCAATACGGTGACGGCAGTGCTGATGGCCCCTATTGCTCTTCAAAGTGCGATTCAGATTGGAGTAAGTCCCGTTCCGTTCTTGTTTGCCGTGACGGTTGCGGCAAGTATGTGTTTCGCTTCTCCATTCTCTACACCGCCCAATGCACTGGTGATGCCGGCAGGACAATATACATTCATGGATTATATAAAAGTGGGGCTCCCGTTGCAGATTATTATGGGAGTGGTGATGGTATTTGTGCTGCCGTTGTTGTTTCCTTTTTAGCAAAGTATATGACCACTTCATTATGCTGTAATATTAGGCGCGGATTACGTGGAGTAACGCGGACTATGCAAATTGGATTCTTGAAATCTGCGTAATCCGCGCCTAAAAAATAGTAAGGTAGTTTTGACACGTTCCTCCTTTTTACTGTTACAGCTTTATACTCTTTTTCTTTCCTGCATAGCTTATTGTCTTTCTGCCTTTCATCGGCCGGTTTCTCGTACCGGAGTCCTGACCGACCAGGACAACCTTGAACTTGCGGCTTTTCAGCATGTTCGGAAAACTGCTTTCCCGCTCTTCTATCGTCAGAGGACGGGCCTTGTCCTCCCAAGATACACTGCGGTTCAAGGTCTGTCTGTCCTGCTGCTTTTCGTTACTCCAGAAGTCCCACCAGTCTGCGCCTTGAGGGAGGTAAACCGGCGCAAAATCCATTACTAAAGGACGCATGAATGTACCGTCATTGTGGAACACATCCCAGGAAGTGCTGTAAACGTAGGGCAGAAGGCGATAGCGCAGATTAATCACCTTCTCCTGGGCATCGAAACACCACTCGCCACGCTTGCCGAAGTTCCAGATTTCACGGGGCAACTCCGTACCGTGCGAACGCATTATCGGGCAGAAAGTGCCGAACTGCATCCAGCGTCCGGCAAAGAAGCCACCTATGTCACTGTTCCAGTTCGGGATGTTCATCAAGCTATAGTTCAGTGCGGCAGGAATCTGTTTCTCCAGCATGTCCCAAGTGGAGGTCACGTCACCACTCCAGGTGTTGCAGCCGTAACGTTGTTGTCCGATAAATCCGGAACGGGTCAGGATGATAACGCGTTTGTCTTTGCTCAAAGCCTTTTGATGCGAGGCTATTCCGCTGTTGTGCATCAGTGAGTAGACATTTTTTACACTCCGGTAAGACCCCAAGTGAGTGGAGAGGTCATAGTCCGATTCTTGTCGGTTGATATGGTCAGTCTCTGTAGAATCGAGCCACCAGTCGTCGTTGCCGATGTAACTGAAAATGCCTTTATTCAGATATTTCCAATAAATGTCCCTTGCTTCGGGATTGTAGACGTCGTAGGGGCGTGTGCCACTTTTGGGTGGCCAAGTGTTGAAGTTGATAATCATCCCTTTGGCATCCAACTCCTTGCGTTGCTCTGTGTGGGTGCCAAAGCCGGGTCATGCCACAATCATCAGCTTGGCATTCAGCTTGTGACCACTACCAGACTTTCTTTGTTGTAGGGTTTGCCTTCGGGAGTTTTGAAACCTGCACAATGGAAGGCGAATAGAATTCCACACGGATGTCCATTCCTTATGTGGTGCATTTCATTCCTTGAGGTGTGCGTTCTGTGTTCTGGGCGGCACACAAGTTTGCAAGCATGGTTGCACAAGTCAGCACGAAGCCGGCTCTTTTCATAAAATTCATTTTCATGGTTCTTTTAAAATTATGCTGCAAAAGTAGTCTTGAATCCTCTTTAGACGGCAACAATCTTGTTGAAACGGAACAACACTCAGGTTGATTTCTGCATTTTTTCCGCATATTCCGAGGGGTGGCAACCGTACATTTCTTTTGTTCCGCTTCATAACGGCTGCACTGCTTTATCAAGTTGCGGATGCGGAGCAAAAGGATTTCTTCTTTGTGTTTCCGTTCCATCTCCTTTCGGGTGCGGTATATGTAGAGGCGGATGCTTGCTGTAATGATGGCATATCATGAACTTTATATTTGCTGGATGGAATTTTTCCATCTTTATTTTCTCCCTTTCCAGATACTGATAATTTTTTTGCCTATTGCCAAAATATTCAGCAGTGATACAGCAAAAAATAATAGGCAACCGATCAATATACATGGAAGCAGTGATCCGCTCTCCAATTGCGGGAAGAGGCTTTGGACTACTTCTATATAGTAACTGCGCACCCATGCCACGCAGCCGATGGCGAGGAGCAGTACCAGTACATTCAGCCCTACTGTCAGTATATAATAAGGTGTGGCTACCTGCGTCGGGCTATATCCTATCAGCAGCAGGTTTTCCAGTTTTACCGTATTCTTTTGGAGAAGCAGGAAGATGCTCAGCATCAGGATGTAGAATGACAGAATGCTGATGAACAATCCTACTCCCATGACGATGGCCGTAATGAGGCGCAGGAAATAAGTTGTCTTCCCGGCATCCAGATTGTTGCCTTCAGTTTCGTAATTCTTTTGCTGGAAATAGTCGGTGATGGCTGTGTCGGTAGGATTCTTTACTTCCACAATCAGCCGGGACGGTTCCGCTTCTTTCTCCGGTGCGAAATTCTTATTGGCCCAGTCGATGAAGGATTGGGGAACGAGAATGGTATTCAGCCGGTTGGAGAATCCTACAATGTTGCCTTTATATTGTTCCACACGTCCGTTACCCCGCATCATCACATCCATTTGTACCAGACTCATCAGGCCTTCGGAGAGTTTCGGCAGACTCCGGCTTTGTGCAAAGCCAAAGTTGTAGAGGTTCAGATAGTTACGTGGAATGATGATGGGAATTACCCGGGCATCTTCGTCAAAATGCCATTTGTCCAGACTGACATCCACATATTCGTCGGGTACAGACTCGAAAAACATCTCTGTTGACAGACGGATACCGGCTTCCTGCATACCGAGTCCGGCAGAAACCTTGAACTGGGAAGGAGTGAACGCGCCTACCCCCTTAGTAAAAGGTTGGGCTTTCAGGTCCTTTATCTCCTCTTTGGAGAAGGTATTGCTTTTCCCGGCAAAGCTGCCCAGAGTACTGATTTTTTTGGTAGCAATGATATACTCCTTCTTCATGAAACTATCCCCTTCCGTAAAAACGGGAAGGACATCACGATAGAATTGTACGCTCAGCAATACAATCATCATGCCGAAGAGATTGGCGAGGAAAAAGCCTGCCAGCTGTCCGACACTGATGTGCTGGCGGAGAAGTTTCCAAACAAGTCGATTCATATTAGCTACATTTATAATTTATAAATTTCGTCATACTCTAGTTCCAGATGCTTACCTATGGAAGTCACTATGATTCCCGCTTCTTGGCGGCTGGCTTCTTCTGTCAGCAGTCTGCCCATGATTGTTCCGTTCTCGTTATCCAGATGGCTGATGGGTTCGTCCAGGAAGATGAAGTCGAAAGGCTGGCAGAGGCTGCGGATAAAGGCGACTCTTTGTTGCTGGCCAAAAGATAGCTTTCCGGCTTTTTCGTTTACCTTGTCGTCAATGCCGATGGCCTCAAAGAGGGTAAGGACTTCTTTCCTTTTTTTGAAATTGGTAAGCCGGTTCTTCAGTTGTATGTTCTCGATGGCGGTAAGTTCGGGAAAGATACGCAACTCCTGAAAAAGAATGCTGAGAGAGTGTTTGCGTATATCTATCCAGTCATTGACGGAGAGTGAACGGATATTGCGTTCATCAAAGTTGATGATTCCCTGATAATCGTGCCGATAGCCGTAAATATAGCTACAAAGCGATGACTTTCCGGTACCCGAAGCGGCTTCTATGAGATAACGTTTCCCTTTGTGGAACGTAATGTCCCGATGCCATACGTCTGAGGTAATGGCATCACGGTCGGCAAACACTTGAGGTAGTGTTTGCCGTAGGTGAATCCTATTCATGAGTGGTATTAATCCTTAATCTCTAATCTTTAATCCTTAAATTACATTCCTGCAAACTGCTTGATGAAGTCCACAATCTGTTTCAACGCATTTACATCCTTATTCTTCAGTTGCAGGGTAACGGTTGCCTTGTCCTCGTTACCGACAGCTTCCAGATACGAGATATTGCCGAGCAGCGAGTAATAGGTGCTATACTCTTGTCCGCCGAACCCAACAAGCAATTTTATAACGGGCAGGTCGAGTACGGCTTCCGCATTGATGACAAAGGCTGTACGCTTGCCTTTCAGACTGGAAGCGAAGTCTGTTTCTTTGGCAGACGGGTCAGCGGTCTTGCAGGCATTCTTATACAGCAGTTCGTCGTTGGTGGCGTACATTTGTTTGTCTCGTATGCCGAAGAAAATGTTGATAGCGCGTGATTTATAGACATATTCATTCTCATTCAATTTCACGATGTCTTCGCCGCGTTTCAGTCCCAGTTCGGACTTTTTCTCATAAAGGGCTTTCAGAGGAGCATCGTTCTTTACGCTGGCGTAGGCAAGGAAAGAAGGATTACTGTTCATGGTTACATTGATAAGGCCTATGGTCAGGTCGTTGTGGAAAGCACTGAACAAGTCCTTTACTTCAGCGGCTTTGGTAATGGAGAAATCGTTGCGGAACTGCTCATTCTCTTGCAGTACATTGTAGAACTCCTCTCCATTGATACCTATGCTGAGCAGTGCCAGCGTAGATTTGGGGAAATATTTCAGAAATGTGTTTTCGATGGGGCAAGTGCTTTTGGCCTGCTTTTCGAAGAGAGCTTTCAGTTCTGCATTCTCTGTATAGTTATCTATCTTCAGCTCAATTTTTCCTTTTTCGAAAGAGAGGCTTCCCAGCATCTTCAAATCTTTCAAATCAATACTTTGGGATATTCCGTAATTCAGCGGACTGGCATAGGCACTCAGCAGGCTGGAGGGAGTAATGAGCATGTTGACGTCTCCGTTCTGCTTTTGCATCTTCTTGAAAGCAGTATTGCTGTTGATACTGTTCTCTTCCGTCTGTTTCAGTAGGGCGGGTATTTCCTCCTTGACTTTTTCCAATTGCGATGTGCCGGTGTAGTTCACCACCATAAGCGTGGTGGGAGTGAAAGCGAGCAGTGCCTGCTTGTTGATTTGTGCAAAGCTGTAGCCGTCCGCTTCTGACACGTGGCTGATTATCTGTTCTTTCTCCGTAACTTCCAGCAGTTTCAGCAAGTCATCCTTGTTCTGAACCTTGGCTACCATGGTGGTGTAGGGGAACGAGGGAGCATTGAAGATATAGATGGGCGCATGAACGTCCACTCCCGATTTGGCAGGGTCTTTCAGTACAGCCTCCAATTGTTGGAAAGTGGCTGCATTCATATCGCTTTTCAAGGCATCTGTCAGCTTTTGCAGTGCTTCTTTAGTCTCTTTATCTTTGGTACCGGCCTTGTCTGCCAATGATTTTAAATTGACAGCGATGACTTGCGAGGCATCGGAGGGAATCACATTGGTATATTCCGACTTTTTGGACGAACAAGCGCTTATCAGCACGATGAGCATTGCCAGTACTGAGAAGTGGAAGAATAGGTTCTTTTTCATATAGTTTTTGTTTTAGTGAGTATCATTGATTCTGTAAGTTGAGGATGTGGCAGGCAACCAGTGCCGCCGTCTCTGTGCGCAGCCTTGATTTTCCCAGGCTGATGGGGATAAACCCGTTTTCCGCCGCCTTCCGGACTTCCTCTTCGCTGAAGTCTCCTTCGGGACCGATTAGTACGAGGGCATCCTCTCCGGGATGTACCATATCCTTCAAAAGCGGTTTTTCGCCTTCATAACAGTGGGCGATGAATTTCTGGCCCGGAAAAGGCTGTGTGATGAACTTGTTGAAGTCTGTCATCTCATTCAGTTGGGGCAGGCGTGCCTTGAGCGACTGCTTGATGGCGGAAACCAGTATTTTGGAAATGCGCTCCGTCTTGATGACTTTCCGTTCCGAGAAACGGCAGTTCAGGAATGTCAGTTCGTCAAACCCAATTTCCGTCGCTTTCTCGGCAAACCACTCTGTGCGGTCCATATTCTTGGTAGGCGCCATGGCAATGTGCAGATGACCTTTCCACAAGGGGGCTTGCGGAAGGGTTTCCAGGATATTCACCAGACAGCGCTTGTTTGTAGCCGTACTGATTTCGGCACGATAAAAGCAGCCTTTTCCGTCTGTCAACATGACCTCGTCTCCAGCCTGCAAGCGCAAGACGCGTACGGCGTGTGCGGCTTCCTCTTCGGGCAGCTCTGCGTGGGCTTGTATGTCGGGGGTATAGAATACGTGCATATTACAAATTGTTCTTGAGTTGGTTAATCTGGTCTCTTAGCTGTGCGGCACGTTCATAGTCCTCTTCATCGACTGCTTTTTGCAGGGCCGTTTTCAGTATGCCTATCGTGTCTTCCTGCAGCAGTTCGTCTTTGTCCGGTTCGCTGCCTTCCATCGGGTCGATGGAACCTTCGACGGTTTTCAGACATTCTGCTTCGAGGATGTCTTCGTAGACAAAGATAGGGGCATTCATGCGCAATGCCAGGGCAACGGCGTCGCTGGTACGCGCATCAATCCGGAGAATGGTTTCTTCGGCTTTCATATAAAGGTAAGAGTAGAATACTCCGTTGTCTACTTTATAGATAAGAATACGCATCAGTTTTACGCCCAGCACTTCAAGAACGGAAGCGAATAGGTTATGGGTCAGCGGACGGGGCGGTACAATACCTTTCATCTCGATGACCATAGCTTGTGCTTCGGTGGCACCTATAATAATCGGAAGCTGACGCTCGCCGCCCGCTTCACCCAGTACCAGGGCATAGGCGCCCGCTTGCGCCTGGCTGTTGGAAATGTTTAGTACTTGTAGTTCTATCTTCTTCTTATTCATACCTATTAAATCAACCTGATTTTCAATCAGTTTTTCTCTATTTTCTCCGGATTATGCTTATAGCGGAATACTATTCCAAATAACAGACCAATGACTAAGGCATATCCTGCAAAGATAAACCATACCGGTGTCCAGTCGCGGCTTACCAGTCCTCCGCCTTCGGCATATACCGAGAAGGCATCCACCACGGCTCCGCTGGCATAACCTCCGATGATGGCTCCCACACCGTTCGTCATCATGAAGAACAAGCCTTGTGCGCTGGCACGGATACTGGGATGTGCCTCCATTTCTGTAAACAGCGAGCCCGATACATTGAAAAAGTCAAATGCCATGCCGTAGACAATCATCGAGAGAATGAGCATCCAAAGTCCGCTTCCCGGGTCTCCGAGGGCGAAAAGCCCGAAACGGAATACCCATGCAAACATACTGATTAACATAACACGCTTGATTCCGAAATGTTTCAGGAAGAAGGGGATGGCAAGGATAAACAGCGTCTCACTCATTTGCGAGATGGAGAGCAGGATGACGGAGTGTTTCACACCGAACGAATCTGCATATTCCGGTATGGAAGCAAACGAACCCAGGAAAAGGTCACCATAGGTGTTTGTTATTTGGAGGGCGGCTCCCAGCAACATGGAGAATAGGAAGAAGATGGCCATCTTCTTGCGCTTGAACAGCACCAGTGCATCCAGTCCGAAAGCGGAGAGCATCGTTTTTCCTTCGCAGCGCATGGGAGGGCAGGCAGGCAGGGTGAAGGCGTAAAGCCCCAGCATGGCTGCCGAGATGGCTGCCACATAGAGTTGTGCCGCACTTGCCTTGAACCCGGTAAGGTCCACAGCCCACATGGCACAGATAAAGCCTACCGTTCCCCATACACGGATGGGGGGGAAGTCTTTCACCAAATCCATTTTATATCTTTCCAGCGCATTGTAGGACACGGTGTTGGCCAGGGATAGCGTGGGCATATAAACAAGCATGTTGAGCAGCATGGCCCAGTACATGTGGGTGTACGTAGTGGCAGTGGAAGCATAAATCAGAGCACCGGCACCGATGAGGTGAAGTATGCCGTAAAGGCGTTCGGCGTTTATCCATTTGTCGGCGATGATACCGGTCAGTCCGGGCATTATCAGTGAGGCTATACCCATGGTTGCAAAGATTGCTCCGATTTGTCCGCCTTCAAAATGTAACGTACCGCCCATGTAACCACCTAATGAAATCAGCCATGCTCCCCAAACGAAGAATTGCAGGAATTGCATGGCAGTGAGTCGGAATTTGATGCTCATAATATTAGCTTTTTATATTTTAAATTATGTAATAGATGCAAATGTACAATGAGACTAGGAGAAAAACAAGTTCTGTACGGCTTTTTCTTCAACGAAAGAGATTAATGAGGGATGGATTTTGGGAAGGAATGTATTATAAAAAAAGAAGGGTATCTATCCCAGACACCCAATCTTTATTAACCTTAAATCTAATACCATGAAAAACACAGTGCAAATATACACGGTTTATGTTATATAACATACTGTTTTGACGTTTTTCTGCTTTTTATTAACTCTATTTAAGAAAAGCAGGCTAACAAAGCCTGCTTTTTCCTTTATTCTACATATAGAACCAGTCCTTTCAGGTATTCCCCTTCCGGATGATAGATGCTGACCGGGTGGTCGGCAGGTTGTGTCAGTTGGTGCAGGATGCGTACGCTGCGGCCGGACATGGCAGCGGCTGTGAACACGGCCGTGCGGAAGTTCTCTTTACTGACGGCTTGCGAGCACGAGAAAGTGAAAAGAATACCTCCGGGCTTGATTTTTTCGAAAGCCTTGACATTGAGTTTGCGGTAGCCTTGCAGGGCATTACGCAGGGCATCGCGGTGCTTGGCAAAAGCAGGAGGGTCAAGAACTATCAGGTCGTATTGGTCGCCCATGCGGTCCAGGTATTTGAAGGCATCTTCTGCATAGGCGGCATGGCGGGTATCACCCGGGAAGTTCAGTTCGATGTTCTTGTTAGTCAAGTCGATGGCTTTGGCGGAGCTGTCCACGGAATGCACCAGTTTGGCGTCTCCACGCATGGCATATACGGAGAAGCCGCCGGTATAGCAGAACATATTCAGTACGCTGCGGCCTTTGGCATATCGTTCCAGTAGCGAACGGTTCTCGCGTTGGTCTACGAAGAAACCGGTTTTTTGGCCTTTCAGCCAGTCGATGTGGAACTTCAGGCCGTACTCCATGGCTACATTGTCCGTGCTGCCGCCTTTCAAGAAACCATTCTCCGGATAGAGGTCGGCCTTGAAGGGAAGGGTCGTCTCCGATTTGTAATAGATATTGTCAATCTGGCTGCCCATCCCTTCGGTAAGGGCATCGGCAATGGCCATGCGGTCGAGGTGCATGCCGGCAGAATGTGCCTGCATCACTGCGGTGCGGGCATAAATGTCGATAACCAGCCCCGGCAGGTTGTCTCCCTCCCCGTGCACCAGGCGATAGGTGTTGTTTGTCGGGTTTCCGGCTATGCCGATACTGCGGCGCATATCGTATGCTATGCTGAGTTTGTGTTTCCAGAAGTCCGCATTGATTTCTTCGTCTTGGCGGAAGGTCAGTACGCGTACGGCGATACTGCCAATCTGAAAATGCCCTTTGGCTATGAATTCCTTTTTGGATGTATAGATTTCAACTACTTCCCCTTCTTCGGGTTCTCCGTCGAAATGTGCGATGGCGCCGGAAAACACCCACGGGTGAAAACGCTTTAATGACTCCTCTTTATTGGGTTTAAGGTATACTTTGTACATATATATAATGTGATTAATGTGGTAATGTGATAATGTGCATCACATTACCACATTATTATTGGCTTCTATCTCAAAATCTCCTGTCCGTTTCAGTTCTTGCAGCTTGTTGTAGATGTTGAGGCATGCCCAGGCATCGGTGGCGGCATACAGTTTCTGCGGTTCGGTCAAGGTTTCGGCTTCCCAGTTGGAAAGGCGCTGGCTTTTCGAAATCTTTTCCCCGAAGAGGATGGCGTATATCTTCTGCAGGCTTTTGTCCTGGATGCCGAAAGCGCGGACATATTCCTGCAATTCGATGCAGGCATGCTGTTCGAAGGGCGCGCGTTTGTGCAGCATCATGAAGTCGTCCCGCAAGGAAAGGCCTACTTTCGTTACACTCGGGTTTTCCAGCAATGTGATAACCGGCAGAGTCAGTCCCGTCAGGTTGAGGCGGAACAGAAAGCAATGTTCCTCTGAAGAAATCTGCAGCAGGGCTACCTTGTGTATCTGTCCTTTTGTGAACGACGGACGGGTTTCGCTGTCTATGCCCAGCAACGGGCAGGACTTCAGATAGGCAACTGCCTTCTCCGCTTCCCACGGTGTCTGTACGACATGTATCTGTCCCGGAAAGGCGGCTTTGGGCAGGTCTTTCACTGTTTCTTTATCTATTGTTCTTTTGATAACCATAATTTAATATTCAAAGTCTGTGGTTTCCTCCTCTTCATCCTCGCCTTGCGCATACTTCACCTCGTGCAGGGCACGCAGGGTGTTGACAAGCTTCTGTCCCCAATGGAGGCGGAAGTTTTCCTGGCAGATGGCAAGCGAATCGTTCATCGTCTCGTTGAAACCCAGCTGGAATACGAAGATAAAGTCCTTGATGTCCTGGTATATGTCGGCCAAGTCTTCGGAAATGTTCCTGGTGATGGGCTGGTCACTATACTTCATGTCAGATACGAATACGTCCAGGTAGTCGTCTTTCTCGGCCAGGATATTGGCGAGGTTCATGCGGAGTACCTCGTAGGTCTCTTCGGTGACGAATGTCTCCGGTGCCTCGTCTCCTATGGTTTCGCATTCGGGCAGCATGGAGGCCTTCAGGTAGAGCAACGGAAGTATTTTTAAGGAGGTATCGACGAACGCGGAACGTTTCACCCCTTCCGCTTGTTCCAGAAACTTGCAAAACTCGGCGGCTACGGTCACAAACTCTACGGCATTCCGGTCGAATATCACTTGACTTTCTTTTTTCATATCTTCTTGATTTGAAACGCAAAGATAGCGCAAACCGAAAGTAGAAGCAAATTAATTGGCAGGATTATTCTTTTTTCACTACATGATATTCTGTTCCTCTTGTCTTCCGGCGGCTGCTGATGCCCAGTTTGTGGAGTGCACGTCCGAACAGAGCCACTTTATTGATGGACAGTCGGTCTTTGGTCTTGGTTTGCAAGAAGGAGAGAATCTCCATAGGGGTCATCCAGTCTCCTTCCTCTTCATTTTCGGCGGGATGGAAGTGGCAGAGGAAGAGCTGTTCCAACGGTGTGGGCTGTTCAAACTCCCGGTTGGTCTGTTTCAAGATGGCTTCGTCGGAATCGTCCAGCCAGTAGCGTTCACCTTTGGCTATGGCATCCATGGCTTGTGCGTAGAGTTGCCGGTAGTTGATGGTGACATTGGTATGGATGGGGCCGGTGACTTCGATGCAGATGAAACGGCGGCTGCCGCTGGGGTCTGTCAGCAGGTCTTTCTGGTTGCTGGTGGCTATAAAGGAGGCGTAGCGTCTTATTTCCTGGATGGCGGTGCCGTAAGGCTTGCGCAGGTTTGCCACGGGTTTCTGCAGCAGATGCTTTAGAAAACCTTGCTGATTGACGCTGATTTGGTCGAATTCGTCGATGTTTATCAGGAAAAAGCGGCCGAGGCTCCGCTCTGCGTCCTGCTTGCTTTTGAAGTCGATACTGTCGGTATAGCCGAAGCGCAGTTCGGGTGGCAGCAGGATGCGGCAGAATGTTAAGTTGTTAAAGTTATACCTTGCTATTGAAAATACTCTTTATCTTTGCATCAAAGATAAGATAAACAATGAAAAGAGTTATAGGTTATATTCGTGTTTCTACTGATAATCAAGACCTTGAAAGGCAAAGGGTGTTGATTAGAAAGTATTGTGAGAATAAGGGGTACTCTCTGTTAAGAATAGAAGAAGACTATGCCATATCTGGAACAGTCAGCAACAGAAACGGATTGAACAGTATTCTAAACATTACCAATAGCGTTGCTGACATGGTAGTAGTTAGTGAGTTGTCTAGACTGTCACGTCAAGATGATATATTTGAAACTTTGACACAGATTCACACAATCATTAGAAACGTGGATTTAGTAATACTAGACGAACCAGACAAGGTATATGAAGCTGGAAAAACTATCATTCTTTCTGACTTTTTAATGCTTGCAATCAAAGCCTATGGAGCAGCGGATGAAAGAAAGAAAATAGTAAGCCGTATGACTACAGGTAAAGACAGTAAAGTACAAGCGTTTCCGTTAATGCTTACAGACAGTAATATACCAACTGGCTTTAAGGCAGTGCCCAATCCGAATTATATAAAGGGAGCAACCCCCAAAATGTTATTGGTGGAAGATGAGGAACGTATGCAGTTAGTCAGAGATATATTTAACTATGTGGCAAACGGTCTTTCTCTAGGAAAAACAGCAGAAAAACTGAATATGCTTGGATATAGGACAGCAAGAAACAAACCGTTCTATGAACAGTCTATCAGAACAATTATAAATGATTCCATTTATAACGGTGTCAGATATTGGAAAGGCATGAAACTGGAACTTCCCGTAAAATTCATATCAGATGAAATCTGGAATCTGGCACACAAGAAAGTGCAGGAGAACAAGAATTATAGCGGTGAGGCACAAAAACATTATAACCCGTTGAAAGGCATTATCAAGTGTCCTTGTGGGCAAACCTCAATGTATGGCAGAACCTCATCCTGCATTACCTACAGATGTCTTGACAGAATAAAGATGGGAATAAAAAGCCCATGCACCAATGTTGGCATAAAGGCTGAAACTTTAATATATGCGGTGTGGAAAGATGTCAGACTTAGAACTCTGGATGAAACTTACCAAGCCAAGAGCAATGAGAAAATTGCAGAAATAGAAGCTGAAAATATAAAACTGACACAAAGCATAAAAGAAAAGGATTCTGAAATAGCCAAACTACAGTCTGATTTGAAAACAGTCATAGATAATGTTATGGCTTCCACCAATATAACAATAGTCAAGGCATTGAATGGCAAGGCGGATTCAATAGACAGCCAGATAAAGAGTATAGAAGCGGAAAAGACAGCCATTGATGAAGAAATTGCATCCAATAACAGAAGAATAGCGGATGAAATAAAGAGCCAGTCAAGAAAAGAACTTGACAGCCTTTCTCTGGAGGGCAAGGGAGAAATGTTCAGAGAATTACTTAGTAAAGTAGTTTATTATTCCGTTTCTTTAAATAGCGGATTCATAGTCATTACTTACAAGAATGACTTGGAAACTATCATAGCGTATCATAATAGGAACAAACCATTTTTATGGGCACTTCCTATAACTTTCAGATTCAACAAGGTAAAACGGACTGTAATAGTTCCAACTTTACCAGAGCAACCTAAAATGACTTCTTTTGTCTTGGAACGTATCAAAGAGAAAGAATACACATTTAAACAGTTGCAGGAAAGTTTCAATCTGGAAGAATATAAAATATAAAAGTCTGTATTCTACAAACTTTTCTGTTATTTTGCAGTAGAACTAATAATGAATGTACCATGCTAGAAGAAAAACTATATCAGATAGAGGAACTTTCAGATTTGAAAGTTTATTGGACTGAAAGCTACAAATGTCTGGATGAGCCACTATTAGAATATGTGTGGGAAGTAGCCAACCACTTTCTACCAGATTATGAAGAAACAGATAAGGGAATGATACCAATAGAATCTACAGCACCTGCTATATTTGCCAACAGATATGCGGAAAGAAACTTGTCCGTTGAAGAAAGATACGAGAGAAACAAAGAAATGAACACTTTCAAAGGAACTTTGGAAGAATACAAAAAACGGGAATACAGAAATCTGGATGATTCTTTCAAAGAGAAGTTTCTAACTAATGAAGATTTACAGAATACCATTGAAGCATATAAGCTAGATGTTAGCAAGTTTTGGTATCTACTTCTGTTCGTATATGACTTTATAGAGGATATTGGTACAAACGCACCTGCATTAAATAAGTCCGTATTAGAAGATTTTAGCTATTTTCATGCCAATCTATTGGAAGCTACAAGTATCACCTTAAAGAAGAACAACAAGAAAAGCTATGTTGTTGAAAGAGAGGACACAATTAGAATCATTCAAGCAGCCTTGCAGCATTTTATCAATACATACAGTGATATTATACATAGTGAACAAGACAGAGAAACCATGATTAAACAATTAAAGAACATAGGTTTGGGTGGATTTATCAGAAATGACTTATCGTCAAAAATCAGCTTTACGGACAAGTTCAGTCTTGACATATCTTATAAGAAATGGAAGTTTACGGATATGTTTCTGTTCTTTATTGAAAGAAGAAAGGCTACCATCATACCCAATAAAAGGGTAAAGGTATCTAAAGACAAGATGATGCTTGTTTCAAGGCTTATCTATACAGTGGGCTATGATGGCAAGAGATATAATGAAGAATACGATTCGGAGGGCAACAAGAACAGAATGTTATCCAATCTCCTTAGAAGATACAAGAACGAGAAATTTCCGTCTGTCATAGCTAATAACTACATGGTAGTCTCATAAACGACATACATACAACCATAGCAGGAATGCGTACTGAAAGGATTTCCCTTTTTGGTACGCATTTTTTTTGCGTACTGGAATGGGCACGTTTTCTACACACATGGGCATTAGGCAAAATGCTTTGTCTATGGGAATTTCCACTCTACTTTTGCATCATCAAAAAAATAATAACGGCGTGCCAGAAGCCAATATAAATCCGCAGGGCAGCGGTAATAAATTATGAGAAACGAAATTATGACATTAACAGAATTAACTAAGAATGGTGTAAAAGTAGCAAGATTGGCAGGTAACAGAGATTTGAATGAAAAGGCAGTCAAGGCTAAAATGAAATCAATGAGGGAATACGGTCAGCTAGTTCCTGCAATCATTGTGGACGCTTCCACTGCAATTAAAGACGGTTTGAAAGTGGTTGATTTTACCACTGGTGAAGAAATCAAGGATGGAAATAACTATGTTGTTCTATTGGATGCCAACCACCGTTACAGTGCCCATTTAAGACTTCTGGAAGAGAATAAAAAGATTGAGCTGGAAAAGCAGTACGAAAGAGAGTTCTATTTCATGTATTCTTTGAATCCGTCTGTTAGCATTGAAAAGACATTGGCGGAAATCAACATTGCCACTACCCCATGGAAAGGTGCGGATTATGTAAAGGGTGTGAAAATGATGGTTGAAGAGGATTTGCCGACATTGGACTTTGTGTCTGATTTGACTACTATGGGCTATTCTCTGGATGCGGCTTCCAAGTGGGCTACATTTGGCAGTAAGATAAGCAAGGCAGTTCTTGTCAGGGCTATCAGCGGCAATATTGATGAAGTGCTTAGAAAATCAAACACCATCAGTAGAGGGAGAACACTTGTTGAAGCCGCCAGAAAATCATTCAGTGCGGAGTTTTTGAAGAGCCGTACACTCATTGACTGGATTATTGGCAAGTATGAAGATACGGATGATAGCGAAAAAAGTACGTTCACTAACAATATGAACCACTTTCTAGCTAATGTTCAACGTGAAAATACGGAGAAGATAGAAAAAGCTAAAGGTACAAGAGGTGGAAAACCAAAGGAAACTATCATTTATGAAGAACTAAACATTCTTTGGAAAAAACACATGGAAGAGAACTATAATTAATCAAATAAATATAAATATGGGAAAGAATGAATTTACAAAGCTATTTACTTTTTTGGAGAAGTATGGCATAAACTTTAATGAGTATATGTTGGCAAAGATGTTGGCTTGGGCACAAGCCAAGCAAAATGCAGAAGTGGTAAATGAATACTTTTCAATGAGAGTGTGCTGTCGTGGGTTTACCATTCAGTCATTGCAAGGTCTTAAAGATGCAAAACTAATAAATGAATCATACGAAATGCCAAAGGCAGGAAGCGTTTTTGAGCCTTGCGGTGTTCCTCTGGATAGAGATTTTATGCAAGATATAGTTAATAATAACTTTAAACATTTTGAATTATGAGTACAAGAGGTTGTATCATTGAATTAAAGAAAGATGTATGTAAAGTTGGTTACTTACATTATGGCGCAAACTTCGCTTCCAAATTGATACACTATGGAATGCTTGGTTTGACTTTTACAGAAGATGTTCTGAAAACGGATATAGAGATGGAACAGAAAGAGGGAGTGGTGGGAGTATTTTATCAAGAAACCAATGATGCCGGAATAATTGAAAGGCTGTTCAGATATGACACTAGTGTGATAAATATAGATGCGGAGATATTTATATTTATTGAAAAGAGAGGAAATGATTCTTTTGATGTGACAATAAAAAGAACTATGGACGTTGAAGAAGAAGATACAGAGGAAGAGTGGGCTAAAGTTCCAGAAAAGCTCAAGGTACTGCTACTTGAAAACAGAAAAGAAGAAACGAAGTTCATTAGAACTTGTGTCGGAATAGATTAGACACAATGAAATAAGAAAGCCAGTTTAATATTAATTTGACTGGCTTTTTGCATTATATTGTTTGAATCAGTATTCCACTGGTTCACAAGGGCAGCAGGATAACTGACTGCCTTTTTTTATTGCCGTTTTTCATCTACTAGGCAAGTTATATAGCACCTACTTCGATATATCCGCTAGTCGCTAATATACAGTTGTTTAACTATCTATTCCGAATATCACATATCCGTAAATAGCCATAAATATAAACTATTGTCAAAAGAACTACATAAAGTCACTATTCTTGTCTGTTAGCTTATTGACAGAAGAAAATAACGGCAATATGGAGATAAAGGTAAGCTGGCTATAGAAAGTGCCCCTTTGATTAGGTACACTGCCCAGAGGTGAGTATAATCGTACATAGATAAAAAGATTGGAATTACCACGAGCAGAGGCATAACCAGAACTGCCCAGAGTAATTCAAGCACTATAGATTTTACAGTATATAATGAAACTAACATTGAATCATGGAGTATTACACGTTTGAACAATTAAAAGAAATGGCTTTCAAGGATGGCATTACCGGCAATAAGGTAGCTGTTGGTATATGGGCAAAGATGAACGGCTTTCTAAAGAAAAAGAAGCAGATAAACAAGCGTAGAATTACATTCTACTTTAAACTGGATGATTGGCAACCTCATAATGTATGACTGCAAAGCCTTTCTGTAAGGCAGCATCAAAAACGGTACATAATACCTATTTCGGCATACATGGTTAGCCAGATAACACAAGAAAGTAAATTACAGATGTTTTTTAAAGATAATCTTAGTGAAGTGGTACTAAGGAAAAATGAACCGTAGTCTATGGGAAATTTGACACCAAGTATAGGGGAAAAATGATACTCTATACATTACTACAATACTAACATTACAACTTAGATAATTCAGTGCTTCGCACTTCATTATCAAATTTCTAGCTTTCGTAGATAAGTAACTAATAACAAAAACGTAACATTATGATGATATACAACAACAGACTGTTCAATACCAGAAAGGAATTGAAACGGTATCTAGGTGGAACACGTAAATACAACAAGGCTCTGAAAAACGGAGAGATTTATAACATATATCAAGAAGAATCAAATAACCAACCGTTTGCGCACAATGGAACAACAATATACGACACTGACAAAAGACATTAATAATGTAGATAATAAGGATGCTATAGTATATGCCTATATAAAGTCAAGGATGAATTATAAAACTTCCATTGCAGATAATGTTACGGAAAAGGAGATTTCCGAAAAACTAGGCATATCATTAAGCACTGTAAAAAGAAGCGTTTCAAGGCTAAAGAATAATAAGAATCTTATTGATAAAGTGATAAGTAACAATGTAATAGCAGAAGGAAGCTACAAGACGTACAATAAATATCATGTGGCAAAATGTAATGAAGACTTCTTTTATATTTATAACAGTTTCTTTAATGATGATATGAACATTGCAAAAGCCAGTGAGAGAATTAAGATAAAGAACTTCTTGCTTAAATTAAAGGCAATATGCAAAAAGGAAACGAACAAGTATATAAGTGAAAGTCCGTATCTGGATGGGCTTAACAAAGCGGAACTGTCTAAGAAACTGGGCATTGATACAAAGACATTAAATAAATATCTGGAAATGGCAGTCAATGCAGGACAGATAAAATATATAACTAATGGTTTGCTGATATTGAACAAGTCCATTATTCCAGATTTTAAGAAAGATGATACAGATACAAGAATCTATCATATTATTTATGACTGGTGCATTGATAACGATGTTGTTCCACCAGACAGAAACGATGAAATAAAAATAATGGAAGATGGCAGTGTCAGAAGAAAAAACAGCTTACTTCTTGAAATAGCAGGAAAGCTAGGTTATATGAAAGATGAAGAAATTAGGAGTTTGCTAACTAATAGAATAACTTCCGAAGAAATAACTTTGGAATATATAGCTAAAGTGCTGAATATAAAAAATAAAAAGAAGAAGGAAGAAATAGAGTGGCCACCCATCATCATGCTTGACTAAACTAGCTAATCACCTATATTCAGTTTAGCTAAAAGTCAAGAGAGCAGATATATAAAGTACTTAGTACAGAAAGCCCCCTCCCCATTCAGCCAGTAACCTTAAATATATAAGAGTGCCTGCCTTTACGGTTGGCAACCCTCAATAGTCCCCCTCTGTATATTGATATAAAAAGAATTATTAATCATTTAAACTTTTATCAATATGAATAATTTAGTTATCATGCCAACAGAGAACAGAGAGAGAATGAATTTAGGTGAGTTTGCAGAAGAAGCAACCATTATTGAAGAAACTGCAACGCCTAAAAGGGTAAATCATTTCATTGAGGCAAACACCCAAGAAGCCACCTTGCAACATTTGAAAAATGACTGTATTACTCCCGTTTTTGCAAAAGACAATGAGCTTACAGTAAACCATGCTGCATTTATTGAAACTGTTTGGGAAGCTGCAAACTCCTACTACAATGGTGAGGCTATTGGAACACCCAATATTCGTGTTAGTCATGTGATTAAGGGGCGCATTCCGGAAGCGATACATAAGCCAGCCAATCAGTTGTTAGAATCTGACAAAACTATCTATTATGAGAGGGCAGCTTTCAGTATTGACATTCCTACAATCTATGAAACGGTTGAGGGTAACAAGTTGAACCTTTCAATAGTAGGGGTTAGAGCCTATAACCAAATGAATCTGTATTCAAAGAAAGTTCCAGAGTTGTTTAGGTTGGCAATAGGCTTTAAAAACCAAGTTTGTTGCAATATGTGCATATTTACAGATGGTTACAAGGATGATTTAAGAGTGAGCAATACAAGTGAACTTTACCGTTCTGCCTTAGAGTTGTTCAACAACTACAATCCTGCCAAACATCTGTATCTGATGCAACAGTTGGGTAATACTTCCATGAGTGAGCATCAATTTGCACAAATATTGGGTAAAATGAGACTTTATCAGTGTTTGCCCAATGGCTACCAAAAGAGACTGCCAAGAATGTTATTAACTGATACACAGATTAACAGTGTTGCAAAAGCCTACATTAATGATGAGAACTTTGGCAGCTTTGGAAATGACTTGAATATGTGGAAATTTTATAATTTGCTCACTGGAGCAAATAAAAGTTCATATATTGATAGTTTCTTAGACCGCTCTTTAAATGCTACTGAAATGGCAGTTGGAATTAATGCAGCCTTGCATGGGGATGAGCATTACAAATGGTTTATTGACTAATTAATGAGAGGACATCTATTTATTAGGTGTCCTTTCTTTTTTAACAACTTAAAAATACTACAGAATGGAAGATAATGGAAAACTAGTACTATGGGGTACATTGGTAGTTCTACTACTAATAATAATTGGTATTATCAATCCTTTTTTGCTGATACTGATTATTGCAATCTTTACTTATCTGCAATCATAAATACTCACTAATATACAAAGTGAATGTTTTGCTATAAATCAACACATTAGCTAATTAGCTAGTATGTTGGTAATGGTGAAACATTCACTTTTATTTATTTACATATAAAACAGAACATTATGAGTTTAAAGTATTCAAGCACTACAGCAGATTATCTAGTTTGGTCTGATGCTATGAATTTAATAAGGAAATTGGCTAAAGATGGTAATTACAAAATTTCACTTCTTATAGCTTTGGGTTGTTTCACAGGATTGAGAATATCAGATATTTTAGCTTTGAGATGGAAACAGATATTAAATACCAGTGAATTTACAGTAATAGAGAAAAAGACAAATAAGGTGAGAACTATTAGGATAAATGCCCAACTTGGGCAGCACATTAAAGAATGCTATGAACAGATAAAGCCTATAGGAATTAACTCACCTATTTTAGTGAGCCAAAAAGGAACTGTTTTCACTATCCAGAGAATCAATGTGATACTAAAAGAGGTGAAAAAGAAGTATAAATTAAAGATTAAGAACTTTAGCTGTCATTCACTTAGAAAGACTTTTGGCAGACAAGTTTATAATATGAACAGTGACAATTCAGAACTAGCCTTAGTCAAACTGATGGAACTGTTTAATCATTCCAGTGTAACTATAACTAAAAGATACTTAGGTTTAAGGCAGGAAGAACTGTTAAATACTTATGACTGCCTAAGTTTCTAATCTGTTGGAATGTGACAAAGTTTGAAATTTCTGAGCTATTTACAGAGATAGAAAGTTTTGTCACATTCTGATAGTCCTATGCAAACCAGTTCCGAAATGAAGTGGGAACCGTCTTTTTAAAAAGGCATGGTACGGCTTGTAGTTTATGGTATGTGCGATTTGTGGGAACTACTAATAAAGTTTGAATGGTTATATCAATCTGCAATATTAGCTATAATCTTTCTAGCTAACAGTAAGTATGAGTTCCGTCTTATATGCCCACTTCTAATTTTTATACTGCAATGAAGTTACAACTAAAAGAAACTGATACTAGCTAATTATCTATTACAGATATGTTTTGGAACACTTGGAACTGCATTTATCAGCGTTTTATCTTTAGCTATTCAAAACCTTTCATTAACTTTGCAGCAATTTCAGAGGTCTTAATGCGTTAAGACACTGGAAGGACATATTTTAGTAAAGGGCGTTTAGCAAAGTTATCCTTCACTTGAATCTGGACAATTCTTGACTGTGGGTAATGAGCAAGAAGCGTCCGCGTCTATGGTATTTTATATCCTAGCTATAGGAATATCATATCATTAGGCGTGGACTTTGCTTATTATACAGTCAAGGCAGTCCAGAGCCTAAGTGGAATAATAAGTTAAAGTTTCCACGCCTTATTTTTATCCGCTTCTGTCTGGAAACTGGGAAGCATGGATTTAAACAAGATGAAAGCCTACTTATTGGATATTCCTAACAAATACCACAGATTCAGTAAGAATCTGGATGTTAAGGCTATTCTATGTAATAAGTCTTGGTTGGTATTTAATGATTCTGGAGATAAGGAGTTATATATCTTTCAAGAAAACGGTTCTCTCATTACTTCTGTAAATGGTAGTGTTATAAATGCTACATGGCAATATATTTCTGCCAATAATTCCTTAGTGATTTCTTTCAAAGAACAATCTTATATGCTTCATCCATCATTCAAGGATGATGTTATATTTGTTTTACAGCTAGACGGAACAGAAAAATTTGCCTTTATGATAGAAGAAAGCCAAAGCAATTCTTTTCATCCAAAATCACTAAAAGAACTTACTGCCTATTTTGAAAACAAAGAACGTAGAAATATAGAAGAAAGGCAACAAGAAAAAAGATTCTTATTGCAACAGCAAGAAACTAGGCAAAAAGAAATAAGAGAATTTCAGATAGACCAGAAAAGACGAAGAAAAGAGGAAGAACGAGAAGAAGAAATTTTGAAGAATTGTAACTATTACTTGAAATTCAGCATAATTGCAGGGAGTATATTCGTAATATATACAGTTCTGTTTATTATTTATTATCCTCCAACACAGAACCTTAGAAGTTTTATAGATATGCTTTTTACATTCTGTTCTCCAATACTATTTTTCAGTGTCATTGCAATAATAATTGATATTAGATTAAGAAGCAGAATACTTAGACGCTATAACCAAAGATAAATATCCAGTGATTTAATCAACATAATTAATAACTTAAATATCAAACAGAAATGAAAACTTTTAGATTAATTGGAATGGCTTTACTAGCCATAGTCATGTGTGTGAATTTCACTTCTTGCAGTGATGATGAAGAACCTAGTAAAAATGATGATGGTGTTATCACCAATCAAAAGCTACTTATTGAATTAAGAATGACAAACGAAGATGGGGTATCTATTACTGAATATTCCTACGGTAGTAATGGTAAGCTAATATCAGCTACAAACACAGAACAATACGATGGTAGCACACACACCAGTACTTATACAGTCACTTGGGGAGCAAACAAAATCATTGAAAGCAGAAATGGAGAGGCAATCACATATACATTAGAAAATGGATTGATAACACATACTTCTGATAGTGACGGAGGAGATTTGGATAATACAGACTTTACTTATAATGCAAACAATCAGCTAGTAAAATTGCAATATGATGAAGAGGACTATCTGTCTTACACATGGCAAGGTGAAAAATTAACTAAAATGGCATGGAGCTTTAGCGATGAAGATATTCACGAATTGTCTTATAGTGGAAAAACTTGTAAAGGCTATCTCCCGATAATGGTATGGAGTGTGGATGATTTGCGTCCGTTATTGGAAGCACATCCCGAATTGGCAGGAATGAGATGCAACCAACTTCCAGACAAAATATATAGCAAAGATGAAATTGACGAAACTACAGAGCAATATACCTATACATTTGATAAAGACGGATATGTGGAAAGCTGTACTGAAGTATCTACTTACAAACGCCTAGATAATAATGAAACAAGAACAGAAACTACAATTTATACTTTCACATGGGAATAGTCTAGTGAAACTGTAACTAATGCAAAAAGCCAGCCTATCCAATTACGGATAAGTTGGCTTTTTCAGTTCTGAACACTTAATCATTAACATCTTTTCTTGGACTTCATTATAGGAACAAGTCCAATAGTAGAGAAATAGTTCCGCATTATCTCTCTGTTACCAATTGGTTTCTTTATTAATTTCTTCATAGCTATAAATTTTAGAGTTTCACATATCCAACTGTATTCAATATTACAGAGAAATCAAAATGAGAATACACTCTATATCTCATAACATTCTGTATTTCTTTATTTTAAGCAAGGTATAACTTTAAAAAGTCAAATAAGGTACTTTTACGATAGCCTTGGGCCCCGACCAGCAGGGGAGACGTGTTGTTTCCATGCTGGCGGTCGATGTTTTGCCAGTGCGCCGTCATGCTGAGAAACCAGCGGTAGAAGAGTTCCCGCCAGTACGGATTGTTGCAGGGGACGAGGTCGGCCAATGCGCGGATACGGTCCTTGCCGTCCCAATGTCCGGTGCTGTTCAGATATTCTTCGATGGGGTTGTACAAGGGAATGGCGTCCGAGTTGAGGTAGCGTGCCACATCTCTGTCCCATACGCTGATTCCTTCTTTCAGGGCATTCTGTCCGATACTGCTTCTTACCCGCTGGTCGGCAGGGCGGAAGTGGAAGTGTATGGAGTCCCGTTGGCGGAATTCCAATTCTCCCAGCACGGTGTTCCAGCGGAACTCATAGCGTCTGTTCATGAATTCTTCCAGGCGGAAGGCGGTGATTTGGTCGCGGGTCATGCTGCTGCGGGTGCCGAAGCCTTTGCATTCGCGGTAGAGGTTGTGCAGGGTCATGCGCACCAGCTGTTCATCCGCTTCGCGGTAGTAGTGCATCATGACTTGACGTACTGCCTCTTCTTCGGGAATGCCGGCTTTGTAGCAATGCCCGGCAAGCAGGTAGAGCAGGGGGCGAAGGTCATCGCCCCGTTTCCAGTTTTCCAGCTCTTCGAAGGTACGGTTCAGGGCGGCTTCGAAGAGGATGGAGAAGGTTTGGGAGGCCGGATAGCCGGGGGCAATACGCATCAGCGGGTTTGCTTCGGTCTGTTTCCGTTGGCCGAAGGTGGGCTCGTCGGGCACGGACAAAGGCTGTTCCAGACAGAAAGGGACGGCAGACGGATTGTAATAGGGACGGTCATCGAGCGTCATGCGGCAGCTTTGCTCCACGGCAGGTTCTTTCAGCGTGACGGGGTAGGGGAGCAGGGGCTGGTAACAGTTTACGGCGAGCCGGTAGGCAGCGGTATGAAACAGCCTGATTTTTTCTTCCTGCCTGGGGCGCGAACCGTCGGGGGTGGCAAACAGTACCCATATTTTTACGCTTCGTCCACTGCTTCCGCAAAAGGCGGCAAAAGTTTGCGGCAGCAGGGCCGCCTGGTGCTTTACTTGCTCCACTTCCACGGCATTGGCCAGGTGGTTGACTTCAATCTGTACCAGTCCGTTATAGGTTTTTAGGTATCTTTCCCCCTCTTTGCTGCGGGCATATTCTGCGGCAGGGCAGATGCGTGGCAGTTTGTCTATGCAGGGGTAGTGTCCGTTGCTTCCGGTGATGTGGGGAATGAGGCTGCGCAAGGCGGATATGTGTCCGGCTTTGTTCTCGGTTTTCATCTTCTCCATCAAGGTGTCGCTGGGCCATGTGCTGAATGTCTCTTTGCCGGTTTCACGAGCGGTGCGTATAAGGGTAAGTTTCATGGGGTGCTTGCTGTATTAAAGTCCGCAAAGCTACTGAAAAATGACGGGACAGCCGAGGAAAAGTGGAATTATGATGAAACTTCTCATACTTATTTTTTATTCTGGCTGTACGTCGTAATCCGACTGGTTTTTCACGCCGACAATGTCTTGCTTCTTCACCTCGGTTGTTAATATGTGCTGCAACTGCTGTGAGGTCAGCGTCTCGGTGGGAGAGAACTCAGCCGACTTCATATAGCTTAAAATGGCATTGCGCAGCTGACTTCCTTCCGGAGTGTGGCGAATTGCTTCGAGGTTACTCATACAAACCAATACCTTACCGTTGTCTACGGCAAATTCGAACAGCAAGCCTAACTTGTGGTTCCGTTCCACATTGTCTACTACTTGGATAAGCGGCTTGTATTCGTGGCGCGTAGCATTCAGAATAAAGGGGCGGGCATGGCGTACGATGCTCCACCATTGCCAGTTGCTATGGCACTCGGTGGGGAATTGCCGGAACAAGGGATGTTTCTCGTCCATCAGCAAGGAGAGGGTGCCCGGCGAAACTTCGCGGCCGGCGTTTTCCGAAATGCTTTTGAACATGGCATAGTTCCAGTAGTCAGGAGTGAAAAGGCCGCCTACACTCTGTTCTTCAATGGCTTTGTGGTCGGGTATAAGCAGTATCTTTCCTCCTTGGCTCAGTCTCTTTCGCGCCTTATCATCCAAAGATTGACAGATGAAGATGTCCGCTTCGCTTTCCGGTGTCCGGTCGGGGTATACCCATAAGTTAACGTGAATTCGAAATAAGAATAAATATATTTTTCTGACAATTAGAGATATAGCGATAAAATCATTAAATTTATAGTGTCCAATTATAACATTTAAACGATTACCACTATGTTTCCAGAGTCTAAAGTTACATTGTATGGCCGATGATTTTTGCAAGGAATTTACATTTCAACAGGAAAAATATATGATTGAGTATAAGAAGACCAAGCATCGTAACAAACCCAACTGTATGAGTGATGCTGAGATTATGGTTATTCTAATCCGGTTTCACTCCGGTGGTTTCCGCTGTTTCAAGCATTACTATAAGGAATATGTCTGTAAACATCTGAAACACCTTTTTCCGCGTCAGGTTTCTTATAACCATTTTGTGGAACTGGAGAAGGAAGTATTGCTTCCCGTGACCATCTTCATCAAAAAAGTCCTGCTAGGAACCTGTACCGGCATCAGTTTTGTCGACTCCACTCCCTTGCGTGTTTGTCGTAACCAAAGAATCCTTATTTATAAGACATTTGAGGGACTTGCCGAGCGTAGAAAATGTTCAATGGGATGGTTCTTCGGATTCAAGCTGCATCTGATAATCAATGACAAGGGTGAGATTCTCAATTTCATGTTTACGTCTGGAAACGTGGATGACCGGGAACCGTTGAAACAGGGTAAGTTTCTGGAAAACATCAAAGGAAAACTATGTGCAGACAAAGGATATATAGGTCAGGCTCTGTTTGAGAATCTTTTTCTTAATGGGATACAGCTTGTCACTAAAGTTAAAAACAATATGAAGAATTCACTGATGAGTATTGCCGACAAGATTTTGCTCAGAAAAAGAGCCTTGATCGAAACGGTCAATGACGAATTGAAGAACATTGCGCAGATAGAACACTCCAGACATCGTTCATTCAATAACTTTATAGCCAACTCTTTGTCGGCTATAGTAGCATATTGCTTTTTTGAAAAGAAGCCCGCCATTGACGTGAATTTTGTCAATGACGGACAACTTGCTATTTTTTGATTTTATATTGAATTCACGTTAATGATAGTAAATTTATAATCAATATTTTTAGGAATTCGTTGATTTTCTGACTCATTCCTGCATCATTGATTTCTTATTAATATGAGGCTAGAAAGCCTATTAGTATTATAAAAATCCATTTGTAACGGATAAAGCAGTAAGCACCGCTACTTTTAGGCGTCACTTTGAGAACTTTTGCAGAAACTCCGTAAGATTACTTCCCTTTTCTAGACCTAATTTTTTGCGCAGGCGATAACGGCTGATTTCAACTCCTCGTAAAGAGATGTTCAGCAATGGAGCTATTTCCTTAGAAAGCAAATTCATCTTGATATAAGCACAAAGTAACTTTTCTTTATTGCTTAGTTCGGGGAATTCCTCCTCTAATTTTTTAAAAAAATCATGATATACTGAGTCAAAACTACTCTGAAAAGCCTGCAAATCATCATCATGCTCAATATTTGTATCAATCTCTCCTAATAATCGAAGTGTCTTCCGGCGAAGCAAAACAAGATTCTCTTCACTGATGGAATGGGAAATATTTAATACTTCTTTTTTGATATTCAATAGGGTTTCATTCTTACGTACAATATTGAGCGTAGTACGAATCAATTCTTCTGATTTATGACGCAACTCCGACTGCAAGTTTTCTTCCTTCAGAATGTCTATTTTTTTATCTTTCAAATCACTCTCCTTTTGGAATTTCTGTTCTTGCTGGTAAAGTTCCGATTCTTTTTGTACCAGCAGACGTCTACGACTTTCTGAAATATGATAATACATATAATAAAACAGCGACATTACAACTATCAAATACATCAAATAACTCCACCATGTACGATACCAAGGTGGCAGGATTTCAAAAGTAAAAGCAGTCTTTACCGGATCTTGATCCCCGTCGGTCAGTAATTTCACACTAAATACGTATTTGCCTTCATGTAACTCTGTGAATTCTTTCACATTATTCTCACTGTATTCACTCCAGACATCTTGCTTACCGTCTACACTTAGCTGATATGAATATAGAGCCGTCCGTGATTTATTATAATTATTCACACTATATTTTATTTTAATCGAATTCTGAGAATAAGGAATCACCACTGGAACTGTATCATACAAATAACTGCGGCCATAGATAAGCGAATCACGAAATCCAGTCAGATATACTTTTCTGATTTGTAAGTTCAACGGTGGGCGCTGTATTTGCGAGCTATCCATTTTTATCAGTGAAAAGCCATCTTCAGTTCCAACAATTGCTTGGTCAGTTTTATAAAGACATACATCTTCAAAATTTTCTATTAACATCCCTTTCAAAAACAATTCATTATTCACTTGATAGTACTCCTTATTGGTGGAATCATAATGCAGCACCTTCAATGTTCCGTTCACCACATACCAGATATTCTGCAATGAATCTATCTTCATATAGGTATAAGCAGTCTTGCCTTCTAATAATTGTTCAAGTCTAGTATACGCCTCCAAACAGTCACGGCTCTGGTCATAGTACCATAAGCCATAATGTGAAGCTATAGTTACTTTGTCATTCACTCGCAGCAGGCATGCATCATAGCCACGAGGGAACCTTCTGTTATTGTAATCCTTAATTTTTTCTATTTTCCGCAAATCATCTGACAATGTCAGGCGGGAAACCCCATTTTCCTTATTTCCTACCCACAGAATATTGGTGGAATTCTCCATCAACATATCTTTGCACGAGCGGCTGAAGCCCTCTATATAGCTTTCCACAGTCCAATTCGCCCCTTTTTTCGTAAGTAAATACAATCCGCTATAAGTTCCTGCAATCAGCGCATCTTTGCGTGCATCTACCGATACCATCCCCCATACCCCTTTAGGATTATTGAGATGCTCCACATGATCTCCATCTATTATAAAAATACCATTATCTGAGCAACAGAAAAGCTTATTGTCGTATTGGTGAAGCGACCACATTTGTCCACCCGTATCTGGCACAAAATCAATAGGACTTTTCTGATTTAATAGTTCTGGAGGAGTAGACCGATATAAACCTTGATTCGTTGCAAAATAGAACTTGCCTCGGTAGTTGCAAGAAGCATATCCTGAACCAATCATCGGTTTACCACCATATAGTGAAACAAGCTGTTCATTTAAATGGATGCAATCGATGCCATTGTCCAAACCTAACCAAAGATTGCCAGTCTTATCAAACATCATGCTTAAGACTGTTTTATTTTGCAAGCCATTCTCTGTAGATATCACCTCCATTTTATTTGTCTTCAGATTTAAAAGACAAACTCCACCTTGAATACTACCTAAAGCCAACAATGAGTCTTGTAACGCTGCACAGAATATCTTATTCTTACGGCAGAATTCTTCAGCGCTGTTAGGAAATTTTCGGAAAGAAGTAGCATCATGAATGAAAAGACCGTTATCTCTGGTTACTGCCAGCAAGTTGTCCTTATAAGGTAATAGCCCTCCAATCTTCACCGTAGCACCTATTGCCGAAGAGTTGGACACTTGTTTGAATTTTGTTCCATTTAGCACTAACAACCCTTTATCGGAAACTATATATAGTTTGTTTTGTAAAATCAATGAAGTATAGATCTCTGATGTATGGTCTACCTTATTCATCACGCCTTTCTCTATATAGAAAAAACAGCGGTCTGATTGAAAATACACACGGTCACTATCCGGCAGAATATTCCAAATGACCCCCACATTTACATTGGGCGATAAGCTATCAGAAAGGCAGGTATACTCCAATCCACCCAAATGATTTGGGGTAAAATAGCCAAATTGCCCCATTCCACCGATATAGATCCGTCCATCATGCCCCATTTTTACCGTACGTGTTTTAGCATTATGAATCGGATATGTATTCCACTCCACCCCGTCAAACTCCAATAACCCTTTATTGTTAGCTGAATATATCCAACCATTATCGTGTTGTTGAATATGCCAATTCTGATTGCCAGCCTTATAAACATGTCGAGTGTAATTTGTCACTTGACGTTGCCATCCGGCATTTATAGGAATAGATATAAAGAAAAGAAGAATATAAAAACAAGTGAGCTTTTGTTTCATAGCAGTTAACATTTTATTTTTAAAACAAAGATAAAATATTTTATCTACAAATAAAATAATAATTTATAGATGTACTTGAATTATTATAATAAATATTTAATTATCAGCAAAATAATTAAGAAGTGAGAAGGTTTTGATGTAGTTAAGACTAATTAATGAGAAAGTTTTGATGTAATATTTTTTTTAGCTTCCTTTTATTACTCACATATATTTGCAGCATCTTTTTGTTAAACCTATATATTGCATACTAATGAGAAAAGCATCTTATTTATTCCTATTCAGCTTATTGATTAGCAGTAGTGCATGTGGATCAGACAATGATGGAACAATTTCTTCCAAAATACCTGACGGAGAAAATCCGGTGACTTCGGCCGGTTTGCAAGCCTACATGCTTACTACCACTGACACCCGTACCTATGAGCTAAAAGAGTCTACAGCGAAATTTGAATCCCAAGTCAGCATGTCACCTAAAAACATTTTGTTGAATCCGCAACAGACTTTTCAGACTATGCAAGGGTTCGGAGCTGCACTTACTGGTTCATCTGGAAGCTATGCCTTTGTCATCATCAATAAAAGCAATACAGCCAAGAATATTGTACTTACCGCTCCAGACAATTCTGGGAAAAAGCACTCGGCAAATTGCATCTTGCAACCCCGTTCGGTAAATTCTTTCAAATGGGATGATAAAAACAGAGATAACTAATTACTTTTTAAATTAAAAAATCACAGATTATGAGAAATCGATTTTTGCTCGGCATGATGACATTCTGCCTCGTCGGAACAACATCGTGCAAAGACGAGATTGACCAATTTGATGATCACGGTAACTCCTCAATTGTCTCCTTTCAAGGCTCCGATAAAGCCTACATGGGCGACAGTATCTCTTTTGACTTTGAAGTAAAGAGCAGTAGCGTGAAAATCAACCAGGCCAAAGTACAACTCTATTATGGAGAAGAAATGGTATCTGAAGCACTTTACATGTTGAAAGCCGATGGAAAGTATAGCGGAAAAGTGTTGGTTCCGTTCTTAAAGAATACCCCGGACGGAGATGCCAAAGTAATCCTGCGTGTACAAAACGAACGCTTTGCTGCAGACAGCCGTGAAATGACGGTAGCAATAGAGCGTCCCAAGTATCAGACACTTCGTTTAGTAGCGGCAGATGGAACAGAATATGCCATGATGCCTGTGAAAGGAAAGGAATACGAGTACAGTGCGCGCGCCAAGTTTCCTGCTGAAATGGAAGCATCCATTGTACTCCCGGCTTATTCCGACGGAAGCAACAATCCTTATCTAACAGGCAACGAGATTCGTTTTGGTATGGACAACGGTCGTATTTCAATGAATGCTCCAAAAAATATCAGCTTTGAGACTACCGGATATGGCGATGATGGTATGTATGACATTACATTCAACACCTTGACTTTTGAGGGAACTCCTTTCCCTAAATTTGGTTTACGATTTGATACGCAGAATAAATTTGTGGAATTCGAGGGTTCGGGCAATGTGTTTACGGTTGAGACGGAATTTAAAAAGGATGACATTATCAAAGTGAGCGGCATCAAAGAAGAGTACCCCGAGCTTTGGAAAAACCCCACTTGGTTCAGTGGTGTAAAAGGAGATGAACAACTGCTCCATTTCCGTGGTAGAGATGGCAAATATCGCTTCACCTTGGATAAAGGGCTGAAAGCCATCATGATGGAACAGTTGGAAAATGCGACCGCCTCAGGTAACCAAAATGCATCTGCCGTATGGGTTATCGGAAATGAGAGAATAGGGTTTCCATCATATAGCAAGAACAACATCAATTGGAATACAAACAAAGGGTTCAACCTCGTTCCACTGACCGGCACTAAGTACGAACTGGTGATGTTGGTGGGCCAGAACATTGATAGCGGCAATGTCAACTTCAAATTTTTCGGCCAAAAAGGATGGGGATTGGAATGGGTAGGTCCTGGCGCATATACGCTGAAAGAAGGTGGTAACTATATAAAATATGCCAGTGACGGTAACTTCCAAAGTGCAGAGATGTGGCCTACAGGCAAGTACATGGTAATGACCATGGAAACTGCCACCAAGCCCGCTGGATTGTGGGTGAAAGCACTGGAGGAAATGCCTGTTTACGAGGCTGCAGAATAAGGTAAGGAATACAAAGGGATAATTAATTTAATTAAATGACAATCAAATGAAGAAGAGATATTATCTTGCGGCGCTATTTGCTATTTCACTGGCAATACAACCAGCGCTTGTAAAGGCCGACACTGCCCGCAAGACAGATGGCATGGAAAACATGCAACAACAAAAAACGCGTATCAAAGGTTTGCTGACCGATTCTAACGGCGATCCTATTATTGGGGCAACTATCATGGTAATGGGCACTACCGGACGGGGCGTGATCAGTGACATCAACGGACGATACTCCATCGAAGTAAATCCTGGCGAAACACTTCAATTTAGTTACATAGGATTCATCACCGTAGAACACAAAGTAAAAGCAGAGGAGACCACCTTTAATCTACGCATGGAGATGGATGCTATTTCTACCGAAGAAGTGGTAGTAGTGGGTTACGGTAAACAGAAAAAGGAAAGTGTGGTGAGTTCCATGTCTACCGTAGGACCGGCTCAGTTGAGCGTAAAGAGTGCTAATCTCACCAATAACATTGCAGGTAAATTGCCCGGACTGATTGCAGTGCAACGCTCGGGCGAACCAGGATGGGACGATGCCCAATTCTTTATCCGAGGTATCAGTTCTTATGCCGGTGGCACAGACCCTCTGGTATTGGTAGATGGCGTGCCCCGTAAGATGAACGATATTGATGTGGATGAAATCGAGACCTTCTCCATATTGAAAGATGCGGCTGCCACAGCTGTATATGGTGCAGAAGGTGCCAATGGAGTTGTATTGATTACTTCCAAACGAGGTAAATCTCAGAAAACGGTCATTAACATGTCTGCTGAATATGGTTACTCTACGCCGCTCCGTTTGCCCAACCTGATGAGCTCTTACGACTATTTAAGCTTGTATAACGAGGCTGATTGGAATAGTAATGGTAATCCGCGTGCCAACTATACTGCTCCGGTAAGCGATGCTGACTTGGAAAAATACCGCACCGGAGCTGATCCTGATCTTTATCCGGATGCCAACTGGATGAATATGTTGCGCGACCATACCAGCAGCCAGCGTTATACCATTAACTTTCGGGGAGGTGGTGATCGTGTACGCTTTTTCGTATCCGGCGCCTATTATACACAAGACGGTGTATATAAGGAGAAAAAAAATGCCGACTATGACTCCAATATCAGCTTCAAGCGTTATAACTTACGCTCCAATATTGATTTCGAGTTAAGCAAAACTACTCGTATGTCTGTGGATATGTCCGGTCAATATATAAACCGGGTAGCCCCCAGTAAGACAGCTTCCGATATTTTTGGTGGCATGACACTACAACCAGTCCACCTTTATCCACAAATCTATTCAGACGGTTCAGCCTCACAGCACCCAAACTACGACAATTCGGGGCTGCGTCAGAACCCTTATAATTTCTTGTACTTCAGCGGTTACAGCAAGAGTTGGGACGCAACCTTTCAAAGCAAGGTCTTGTTGGAACAGGATTTGGATTTCATCACCAAAGGACTTTCTGTAAAAGGCAGTGTGAGTTTCGATGCTAACTCTAATCAGTACATCAACCGAACCATGTCACCAGCAACTTTCACAGCTACTGGCCGTGATGCCAACGGCAATCTGATTTTCAAAGCACTGGAAGCTGGGTCTGCACTGAGCAATCCTTCAAGCGGAGCTTCCGGTGGTAACAAAAAGATCTACATCGAAGCCTCTTTCAACTACAAACGCAACTTCAACGATAAACACGATGTTACCGGTTTGTTGCTCTACAACCAAAAAGAGACTCAAAATCAGAATGCAAGTGGGCTGAATTTATTGCCCTATCGCAAACAAAGCATTGTGGGACGTGGCTCTTACACATTTGACAACCGCTACACCCTTGAAGGAAGTTTTGGTATGACAGGTAGTGAGAATTTTGCTCCAGGACACCGTTGGGGTATTTTCCCCGCTGTGGGTGGAGCCTGGTATGTGAGCCACGAGAAGTTCTTTGAACCAATACAGAAGGTTATCAGTACCTTGAAAATACGTGCCTCCTACGGACGTACCGGTAACGATCAATTGGGTGGAACCCGTTTCCCTTACCAGGAGGAGATGAACAATGGTGCTGGTGGACTTAATCTGGGCATTTCGGGAGGATCAAATGGGAATGCCGAGAACTGGTATGGTAATTTAAGCGAAAACCGTGCATTCTACCCCAACCTGCGTTGGGAAATTGAAGACAAGAGCAACTTCGGCTTCGATCTCGGCTTGCTGAACGGACAAATCGATCTGACTATGGATTACTTCTCCAACCGTCGTAAAGATATCTTGGTAAACCGTAATACCATCCCGTCCATGAGCGGTTTGCAATCTACACCAATTCAGAATTATGGTGTGGTGAGCAACAAGGGTATAGATGGCAACTTGACCTTCAAGCAACACGTGGGCGACCTTAATCTAACTTTCCGTGCCAATTACACGTATGCAAAGAACAAGATTATAGAAACGGATGAGATCAGACATGTCTATAGCTACCAAGACCTTACGGGAATGTCATTATGGACTCCGTTCCTCTATATTGCCGATGGTCTTTATACACCTGATGACTTCAACATTACCGTCGATCCCGTAAGTGGCGCCGAAAGCTACCAACTGAAATCTGACCGTCCCAACCCCGGTGCGGCGGTTGCTCCCGGTGATATCAAGTATTGCGACTTGAACAAAGATGGTATTATCAATGACGATGACAAGACATACCACAATGGACATTTGGATAAGACACCTCGCAGCGTATATGGACTGTCGTTCAACGCGGATTGGAAAGGCTTCTTTGCCGGAATCTTCTTCCAAGGTGTATCAGGCGCTTCCATCAATCTAATGAGCAAAGCATCCAACTTCATGCCGTTCAATCAGGGCAAAGATGCCTCATCCGCCCGTATGGAAGCTATGAGTCGTTGGAAAGCATCCGATCCGTACAATGACAACGTGCTCTATCCGCGTTTGCGCAACAATACCTTTGCACACAATCTGCAGCCGAGCACTTGGTGGTATCGTGATGCCAGTTTCATTCGCTTGAAGAACGTGGAATTCGGTTATCAGTTCAATAGAAAGCAGCTTAAATCATTGCGCCTCACCAACTTGCGTCTCTACGTGCAGGGAACCAACCTGAAGACTTGGGACCATGTGAAATATTGGGATCCAGAACTGGGCGATGCGAACTCAGGAGCCAAATACCCTATATCAAGTACTTGGACTTTCGGAGCAGAGGTAACATTCTAACTAAACAAAAGAATTAAAAGATATATATTATATGAAACTTAAGAATTTATTATATACAACTGTTAGCTTTGCCGCTCTTGCACTCGGCACCGTATCCTGCTCAGACTACCTGGACATCTCTGGCGAGTTTAATGCTAGCTTGGGAGTGGATGAAGTTTGGGACAACGCAAACTATACCCGCGATTGGTATGGAGTGATTTATCGTGACTTGATGGAGTATTCTGAAACAGGTTCGGAAACCAATGCCTTTAAAAATCCTTGGTCAAACCTATGTGGTGAGATTGCATCCGAAAAAGCCAGTTCACGCGATGTGATGACGGCTGGCTTCACGGCGGCCAGCGGAAGCTATCATCGTTGGGCTGCTTTCTATAAAGACATCCGTCAAGCCATGATTTTCATAGAACGTGCCCACGATGAAGGCGTAGGTGACCCCAGCAGCAACAACAAAATCACAGCTGACGAAATAGCCCGCATGAAAGATGAATGCCGATTCATGATAGCCTACTATTATTTTTCTATGTTTGAACTTTACGGTCCCGCTTGTATCGTTACAGAAATAGATGATGCGGCAGAGCCTCATGTGACAGATTACGATCGTGCCACTGTGGACGAAATGGTGAATTACATTGATGGTATATTGGAGCCGCTATGCGATCCGCTACAATCCAAACTGCCAGAATCAGCTATCACCTCGTTTGCCGATGGAAACTATAGTTATAACTTCCATGAAATAGTACGCCCCACCATCGTAGTGGCTAAGGCCCTGCGTGCCAAGCTGTGGATGTATGCCGCCTCCAAGCTTTTCAATGGTGGTGATGGCTCTGAATACTACCAAGGACTGCAAAAACTCCAAAATGCTAAAGGAGAATACATCTTCCCCCAAAGCAAAGACCCGCAGAAATGGATTATTGCCAGAGACCGTGTAAAAGACCTGATAGATTATGCTGAAGCACATCACCATGGACTCTACCGTGTAATGGCAAACGGGGTGGAAGCTCCAGACCGTTCGGTGTACAACCTTTTTCAGGAATACAATCAAGAAATTCTTTGGAGCAGTACGAACAATAGCTATTCCGATCAATATAAAATGGAAAAGCGTACCAACCCACGTGATGTGAACTCCTGTTACGGAACCATTGGACCGTCCCAAGACGCAGTGGATATGTTCTTCATGTCCAATGGATTGACAATCAATGACGACAATAGTGGATACAATGAAACTGGATTCAGTGAAGTGGAAAACCGCTGCTACGACCCCGCATACAAAGCCACCAAGATAGACAAAAACATTTACAATATGTATGCGAACCGCGAACCTCGTTTCTATGCCAACGTGGTTTATCAAGGAAGAAGTTGGTTCAAGAATTGGATGGACGGTAATCCGAACTACGTCGTAGACTTCTCTGCCGGTGGTGGCAATGACCTCTCCAACGGTGACAATGTAAAAACTGGATATATGCTTGGTAAGTTCAAGAACCGTACAGTAAACCATGCTAACGGCTACACGCAAGCTTGGAAGCGTGTTTCCATCATTTACCGTATGGCCGAGTTCTATTTGTTCTATGCCGAAGCCTTGAACGAAATTGACCCGAGCAATCCGGAAATTATCAAATATGTAGATATGATACGACACCGCGCAGGCATCAACGGCTACCAAGACTTGCAGGAAAGCGGTATGAAAACAGGGGTTATCGGCAATTACGACAGACAGTTTGAAGCTATACAGCACGAGCGTTATGTTGAACTATACTGCGAGGGTCAACGCTACTTCGACATTCGCCGCTGGATGATATGTGACAACGGGCAAATAGGCTGTGACCAGACACGCTTCTACGGCATGAACATGAAGGGTTCAAAAGACAAGACTCCTGGTGACCCGGCTTCCTATTATACCCGTACTCAGTTAGAGAACCGGCAATGGAGCGACAAGCTTTACTTGTATCCTATTCATCAGAATGTCATCAATCTGTCACAAGGACGAATTCCTCAAAACTATGGATGGTAAATGACCGACAGAAGATGAAAAAAAAGAGATTATGATATAAGGATTAACAAGCGGTGGGAATTCGTGCAAGAAAGAAACAGAATTTCCACCGTTCTTTTATAACTTTACCACCTCAACTCAACAACTATCAGATTATGGGATACCCTTACAAAAGAGGCCGTTTCCTTTTTGCCTTATGGACAGTGATCTGTTGCTTTGCCATGATTGTGATGCCAATGTCACTCCGTGCGCAACGAGAAACGAAGAGCCTCAACCACGACTGGAAATTTCTAAAAGGCGAATGTACTTCCGCTGCAGACAGTACCTTCAACGACAGCCAATGGGCAAACATCCACCTGCCGCATACTTGGAATACTGATGCCTATACCGAAAAAGACTATTATCGCGGAATAGGCTGGTACCGCCATCGTATCACCCTTCCCAAAAATTGGAAAGGCAAGCAGGTCTTTCTGAAACTGGATGCTGCAAACAAGGCGGCTACCTTCTTCATCAATGGCAAAAACATAGGTGAACATGCGGGAGGATATACTGCTTGTACGTTCAATATCACCCCCTTCCTCTCTTTCCATTCCCCCAACGTTCTGGCTATTCGCGTGGATAATGCCCGGATGGACATCCCTCCCATCTCCGGAGATTTCACTTTTTTCGGAGGTATCTATCGGGATGTATGGCTCACTGCCGTTCCCAACCAACATTTCAACTTAACCGACCACGGTTCGGACGGTATCTTCATCAGTACCCCCAAAGTGTCCGAGGAGAAAGCCACCCTCTCCATCCGTGGCGAAATTAAGAATGACGCCTGCGAAAAGGCAAACCTGGAACTCGTTCATTCCATCTACCAGCCAGACGGTATCTTGTTACAAACACTAAAGAAGTCCATACAACTGAATCCTGGGGAGACCTATGCTTTCCAGAATGTTGCATCGCCCATCCTGCATCCCCGGTTATGGACTCCCGAAACGCCTGCCCTCTACCGGATAGAAACCACCTTGTGTGACTGCAAGACTAAAGTGGTTCTGGACCAGAGTAACCATCATACCGGCTTCCGGTGGTTCCACTTCGATGCCAACAAAGGATTCTTCCTTAACGGTAAACCCTATAAGCTTCGCGGTATCTGCCGTCACCAAGACCAGAAACCTATCGGGGTGGCATTGACCGACGAAATACACCGCCGTGACATGAAAATGATGAAAGAAATGGGAGCCAACTTTATCCGTGTCTCCCATTACCCCCAGGATGACGCTCTCCTGGAGATGTGCGACAAACTCGGTATGTTGGCCTGGGAAGAAATCCCCATCATTGATATCGTGCCCGAGACTCCCGGATATGGAGACAATTGCGAACGAAACCTGCGTGAGATGATTCGCCAGCACTATAACCATCCCTCCATCATTGCATGGGGATACATGAACGAGATCTTACTTGTCACCCAACGGAAATATAAAACCGAAACCGAACTGAAGCCCGCTATAGAGCGTGCATCGTCACTTGCCAAAAGACTGGAGAAAGTACTCAAAGCGGAAGATTCTACACGCGTCAGTGCCATGGCATTCCATGGCAGCAACAGCTATAATGAGACCGGCATAAGCAACATCACCGATATTGTAGGATGGAACCTGTACCAGGGATGGTATGGCGGAGACGTCACTGGATTCGAAAAATATCTGGCACAACAGCACCGGGACTGTCCCGCCCATCCGATGATTGTCAGCGAATATGGTGCAGGATCGGACAAGCGGTTGCATTCACTCACCCCACGCGCTTTCGATTTCAGTATTGAATACCAGCAGAAATACCTTGAACACTATCTTCCGGTACTGGAGAATACACCTTATGTTTGTGGCGGTACACACTGGAATTTCATCGACTTCTGCTCGGCCCTACGTGACGAGTCCATGCCACGCATCAACAACAAAGGATTGGTGTATGCCGACCGTACTCCTAAAGATATATATTATTACTACCAAGCTGCCTGGCGTAAGGACATCCCCGTATTGCACATTGCCAGCCGTGATTGGACATACCGCAGTGGCGTACAGCAGGGAAATGCCCCTGTCTTGTTGCCGGTAAAGGTCTATTCCAATCTTCCCGAGGTAGAGCTTTTCATCGACGGGAAGTCCATAGGTAAGCAGCAAACAAAGAATTACACCGTCACCTTCGAAGTTCCGTTCTGCAGCAGGAAACCCTTTCTTCTGGCACAAGGCAACCATCAGGGAATAAGGGTGCAAGACGGTTTGAAAGTAAATTTCCACCCGGTTCCTGCCCGACTGGATGCAACCAACTTGAAAAATCTGGAACTGGCCATAAATGTGGGAAGCCGGTGCTTCTTCACTTCCGACGAAAGCCAACTGACTTGGCTTCCCGACCAGCCTTATACACCCGGCAGTTGGGGATATATCGGTGGTGAGGAACGGGGTACGGAGACTGAAATACGCAACACTGCTGACGGTCCCTTGTTCCAGACTCTCAGAAACGGCATCGAAGGATACCGTTTTGACGTGCCCAAAGGTGTCTATGAGATAGAATTCCTCTTCACGGATATCTTTCGCCAAAACTCCTCAGCAGCCTATCTGTTGGGACGTGACGGAGCACATGAAAACCGTGAGAGCACATTCGGTATTTCCATCAATGGAAGTACTGTTGAAGAGAGTCTGTCACCTTGTAAAGAAAGCGGTTATTTCCATGCCCTACGGAAGAAATATATCGTCAACAACGAAGCGGACAGTCTTGAAATACGCTTCCATACCATCAGCGGCAAATGCTTCCTGAATGGTATCAAACTCCGTAATATTTACTAATCCATATAAAACAGCAGAATATAATGAAACTGAAAGCAGTAAAATGGACACTTGCCATCTTGTTTATGGCACCCTGCATGCAAGCGCAATCCGTATGGAACACAACACACCTTGCCAATGTGAAACGTTCTATCCGGGAACCGTTCTACGCCACAGCTTACGAGGCACTGAAGAAGGAAGCGGACAAACTATCGGACGTACAGCCTCTTTCTGTCATGATGAAAGAAAAGACACCCGCCAGCGGTGACAAGCACGACTATATGAGCCAGGCCCGCTATTTTTGGCCCGACCCAGCAAAACCTGACGGACTGCCCTACATCAACCGCGACGGCATATCGAATCCCGAACTGAGCAAACTGGACCGCAACCGTCTGGGTACAACCGTTAGCCGCATCACCACCTTGGCATTAGCCTGGTACTTCAGCGAAGAAGAAAAATATGCCAGGAAAGCGACTGAGCTTATCCGTGTGTGGTTTTTGGACAAAGACACCCGAATGAATCCTAATCTGGAATACGCGCAGATGATACCGGGGCACAATAACAACAAGGGGCGCTGCTACGGACTGATAGATACCTACTCCTTCATAGAGATGCTGGATGCTGTAGCGCTGTTGGAACAATCACAAGCATTCACTGCCAAGGACAGCAAGCAACTGAAGAAATGGTTTGCCGAACTGACCGACTGGATGCTCACCAGCCCGCAAGGCAAGGAAGAGGCGGCTGGAGCCAACAACCACAGTGTGGCCTACGACGCCCAAATCATTGCTTTCGCCCTCTATACCGGCAACAAGAAACTAGCACAAGAGGTAGTCAATGCTTTCGCCGAAAGACGTATCTTCCCACAGATAGAACCCGACGGACGCCAACCGCAGGAATTGCGTCGTACCCTCGCTTTCCACTATTCCCAATATAACCTGACACATTTCATTGACATCATGCTGATGGCAAAGAAACTGGGCAGCAACATTGACAACGCCACATCAACCGATGGACGAAGCTTCTACAAAGCCATGGATTTTCTGGCATCCTACGTGGGAAAGAGCCTCGGTGAATGGCCTTACCAGCAGATCAGCGGGTGGGAACACTCCCAGCAAAACCTCTGCAAGGACCTCTACCGTACAGCCGCTTATCTGAACCCCGCACGCAAAGACTACCTGCAACTTTACTATGCGCACCGCATACTGGAACCGCAGGACAGTTTCAATCTTCTGTATGTAAAAGCTACCGAAACAGACCATGCCTATGCCTTTGCCGCCGGACAGCTGGATCTGGCCATGAAATGTGCCGATAAGGCCAAAAAGGAAGAGAAGAATGCCGCCAAGCGCCGTGTCATTCCCCGAAGTATCCATAAGGACGGTTCACTGGCCATGATACATCCCCACGACTGGTGCTCGGGATTCTTTGCCGGTTCTTTGTGGCAGATGTACGCCTATACGCACAACGACTATTGGCGCCAGTCTGCTATCTCATGGACTTGGCCCATCGAAGAGTCCAAATGGCACAAAGGTACCCATGACCTGGGCTTCATGATGTACGACAGCTTCGGCAAGGCATACGAGTTAACCGGCGAACGTTCCTACCTGGACGTGGTGCTACAGAGTGCCAAAACATTGATTACCCGCTATAGTCCGAAAGTGAAAAGTATCCGGTCCTGGGACCACAACCGCGACAAATGGAAATATCCGGTCATCATCGACAATATGATGAACCTGGAAATGCTGTTCCACGCTACCCAACTTACCGGAGACTCCATTTACTGGAAAGTGGCCGTGAACCATGCCAATACAACGATGAAAAACCATTTCCGCCCGGACTACTCCTCTTATCATGTGGTAGATTATGATCCGGAAACAGGTGAAGTCCGCATGAAGTGTACCCACCAGGGCAATTCAGACGATTCATTCTGGAGCCGCGGACAAGCCTGGGGATTGTATGGATTTGCTATGTGCTATCGTTTTACAAAAGATCCCACTTACTTGAAACAGAGCGAAAACATTGCCGATTTCTTCCTGAATCTACCCAACATGCCGGCAGACGGTGTACCCTATTGGGACATGAAAATGGATGTCATCAAGGACTGTACTCCCGAAAAGATCAATCCGGATGTGCCACGCGATGCTTCTGCCGCCGCCCTTATCGCTTCCGGCCTTTATGAACTATGCACGTATGTTTCTCCGGAAAAGGGAAAAAAATATAGGACTGTTGCCGACAAAATCGTAAGCAATCTCCACAAGCACTACCAGGCAGCACCGGATACGCACTACGGCTTCCTGTTGCTCCACTCTACGGGACATCATCCCGGAGGAAGTGAAATTGACGTTCCTCTGAACTATGCCGACTATTTCTACCTAGAAGCATTGGCACGTAAAGAAGCATTGAATATGAAAATGAAGGATTGCCCTGGAAAGGCTCCGCAGACAAACAGTTAATGGAATAGCAAGTATTTGTGTCAACAAAGGAAATATTCAGGTATAATCAGTACTTACGAAAGGAAGAAGTTGTGCGTTTTAAGTATGCACAACCTTGTATTAACGTGGGTTCGAAATAAAATCAAAAAATAGCAAGTTGTCCGTCATTGACAAAGTTTACGTCAATGGCGGGCTTCTTTTCAAAAAAGCAGTATGCCGCGATAGCCGACAAGGAGTTGGCTATAAAGTTATTGAATGAACGATGTCTTGAGTGTTCAATCTGTGCGATGTTCTTCAGTTTGTCATTGACCGTTTCAATCAAGGCTCTTTTTCTGAGCAGAATCTTGTCAACAATACTCATCAATGTGAACATTTTCCACGCTCGGCAAGTCCCTCAAATGTCTTATGAATAAGGATTCTTTGGTTACGACAAACACGTAAAGGAGTGGAGTCAACGAAACTGATGCCGGTACAGGTTCCCAGCAGGACTTTCTTAATGAAAATGGTCAGTGGAAGCAGTACTTCCTTCTCCAGTTCTACAAAACGGTTATAAGAAACCTGACGCGGAAAAAGGTGTTTCAGATGTTTACAGACATATTCCTTATAGTAATGCTTGAAACAGCGGAAACCACCGGAGTGAAACCGGATTAGAATAACCATAATCTCAGCATCACTCATACAGTTGGGTTTGTTACGATGCTTGGTCTTCTTATCCTCAATCATATATTTTTCCTGTTGCAATGTAAATTCCTTGCAAAAATCATCGGCCATACAATGTAACTTTAGACTCTGGAAACATAGTGGTAATCGTTTAAATGTTATAATTGGACACTATAATTTTAATACTTTTATCGCTATGTTTCTAATTATAAGTGAAAGATATTTATTCTTATATCAAACTCACGTTAAAATAAGATAGTTATGGAATGTATTTTTTGTTTGAATGAGAATGCCTATTTCGATGGCGTGAATTATGTTTGTCCGGATTGTGGAAGAGAATGGCCATGTGATGAAATTGCGGACGACGACGATGATAACAATAAGTTGCGTTGCCCTGAATGTGGCTCGCATTTGGTCTATCCTGATTCAAGCGGTATTAATGATTATGCTTGTGATGCTTGTGGGTGTAGATGGGATGGTGACGATGATGACTACGATGAAGATTATGACGATGATGAAGAAGAAGATTAATTATTGCAATTATGGAGCTGGGCAAATAGCGCTATTATTACCGCATTATTACATGCTTCAATCTGAAAAAGATTAGCATTCCTTTGCCAAGCCCCCTGCTTTTCATTATCTTTGCCTCTGTAGTTTGTAGTTGCGCACAGTCGTGGAATGTCTTTCTCATAGTTGTGAAGAAGGTGTATCACAAATATGAAGAAGGTAAACCACAGCTGTGCGCATCTTTTTTTGATAAGCTTTCAGCAGAAGGAAGAACGCTTCTTTGCGTAAGGAAGACCTATGCTCTGCCTAATGAAAGCCGGTACTTTGCATGAGCGAAACCTGCAGACAGCAACAGAAATGAATCTAAAAATGGAGGAAAGAATATGGCAATTTTATTTGATTGGTACGAAAACCCGAAAACGAAGGATAAACAAGGGGAAGAGCTGACCCTGCATCCCCGGATTAAACTGAACGGCTCCACGACGACCGATGAGCTGCGCAGGCATATACAAGAATACTGCTCGCTGACCGAGACGGATGTACTGGCGGTACTCGATGCTTTGTCGCATTTTGTGGGACGCGAGCTGGGGGAGGGCAGGCAGGTACATTTGGACGGCATCGGTTACTTTGTTCCCACGCTGACCTGCACGGAACCGGTGACACTGGAGACAAAGCGGAAAAGTACTAAGGTGAAGTTGAAAAACATCACTTTCAGACCGGACAAGGCGTTGCGCAGTGAGATAGGAGTATTGAAAGTAAAGCCGCTGAAATTGCGGAATCTCATGAAAAAGAGGCTGACGGATGATGAGGTGAAGCAAAAAGTGGTGAACTATCTACGTAAGAATGAGTTCATCACCCGCAGTGTTGTACAGTCGATTTGCGGCATGACCCGCACGACTGCAACGCGGCAGATTCGTCGTCTTTGTGAGGAGAATGTGTTGGTAAACAAAGGGTTGCAGAAACAGCCGATTTATTTTTTGAAGGAAAAAGAGTAGGTTGATGCGTATAGGGCTTGCATGGATTGCGTCATGTAGGCAAAATCTGCCTGCATGCTTGCATGAGGTCTGCTTGCATGGCGCAATCTGTTGTAAATTAGTGCGCTATGTCATTTCATGCAAGTATGTAAGTAAAATATGCGATAAAACTACAGTTGTAGATTAGGAATACCTATAATCGGCAGACGAGAAATTAAAGAATGAAAACAACGCGGCAGAAGGATAGTTTTTATTATTTTTGCAATCAATTCTCAATAGTTATTTAAAAAATATGGCAAAGAAAAATTCAACAGCTAAAGATACGGAGCTGTCACTCTCGTTTTTGGGGAAAGTGGCAGCGTTATTTAGAAGTGAAACGGTTCATTTCGTTATCGGCTTGGTGCTGGTAATCTTTTCGGTTTATTTGTTGCTTGCTTTCACATCATTCTTTTTCACGGGAGCGGCAGACCAGAGCATCATTGACGGAGGCAGTGCGCAGGAGCTGATTTCCACCAACAATGGGGTGAAGAACTACGCCGGTAGCCGCGGTGCGCAGTTGGCCAGCTATCTGATAAATGATTGCTTCGGCGTATCGTCTTTCCTGATTCTCGTGTTCCTGGCTGTGGCGGGACTGAAGCTGATGCGGGTGCGTGTGGTGCGCTTGTGGAAGTGGTTCATCGGCTGTTCGTTGATGCTGGTGTGGTTCTCGGTATTTTTCGGTTTTGTGTTTGTAGACCAGTACAAGGACTCTTTCCTCTATCTGGGCGGTATGCACGGATACAATGTCAGTAACTGGCTTGTGTCTCAAGTCGGTGTGCCGGGAGTCTGGCTGCTATTGTTGGTAACTGCCATTTGCTTCCTCATCTATCTGAGTGCACGGACTGTCATCTGGTTGCGCAGATTGTTCAGTCTCAGCTTCTTGAAGCGTAAGGAGAAGGCGGAAAGCGTGCAGGGTGAAACGCCGGAAGAGTTCAAGACCTCTTGGGGTGCAAAGGAAAAGGCGGCTGCTCCGACACCGGAAGCTGCGGAGCCGGAAAAGGTTCTTGAAAAGGAGGAGGAGATTGCTACAGAGGAAGAAGAGGACGAACCGCTGAATGAAATCACCCTTGACTTGGGTGGAAGTGATGGAAAGATAAAGCCTGCCAAGTCTGCGGATGAGGACGTTACCATGACTTTTGAGACTCCTGCACCGGAGCCGGTGCCCCCTTTTCGGGAACAGCCGGTAGAGAAGGAGCCGGCATTCCAGGTTGAGAAGGCTGAAGAGGAGGAGTATGTGGGAACGGAGAAGGAGCCGTACAATCCCCGTCTGGATTTGGAAAACTATCATTACCCCACAATAGACTTGATGAAGCATTACGATGACAATGGTCCGACCATTGACATGGTAGAGCAGAACGCGAACAAGGATAAGATTATCAATACTCTGCGTAGTTTCGGTATAGAAATCAGTACCATTAAGGCGACGGTAGGTCCTACGGTGACGCTGTATGAAATCACTCCCGAGCAGGGCGTCCGCATTTCGAAGATACGCGGTCTGGAAGATGATATTGCCCTCAGCCTTTCGGCGCTCGGCATCCGTATCATCGCTCCCATTCCGGGAAAGGGTACGATTGGTATCGAAGTGCCCAATTCCAATCCGAAGATTGTATCCGGTCAGAGCATTATCGGCAGCAAGAAGTTCCAGGAGTCTACTTACGACTTGCCCATCGCACTGGGTAAGACGATTACGAATGAAGTATTTATGGTGGATTTGTGCAAGATGCCGCACGTGCTCGTTGCCGGTGCTACCGGTCAGGGTAAGTCCGTGGGGTTGAATGCCATCATCACCTCCTTATTATATAAGAAGCATCCGGCAGAGCTGAAGTTTGTGCTGGTAGACCCCAAAAAAGTAGAATTCAGCATCTACTCCGTGATTGAGCATCACTTCCTCGCAAAATTGCCCGACGGGGAAGATGCCATCATTACAGACGTCACGAAGGTGGTGCAGACCTTGAACTCTATCTGTGTGGAGATGGATACCCGCTATGACTTGCTGAAAGCTGCCCATGTGCGCAACATCAAGGAGTACAACGAGAAGTTCATCAACCGTCGTCTGAATCCGGAGAAGGGGCATAAGTTCATGCCTTACATCGTAGTCGTTATCGACGAGTTCGGTGACTTGATTATGACAGCTGGCAAGGATGTGGAACTGCCCATTGCCCGCATCGCCCAGTTGGCGCGTGCCGTAGGTATACATATGATTATCGCTACACAGCGACCGACAACAAACATCATTACGGGTACGATTAAGGCTAACTTCCCGGCGCGTATCGCTTTCCGTGTATCGGCAATGGTCGATTCGCGTACCATCCTCGACCGTCCGGGAGCCAACCAGCTGATAGGTCGCGGTGATATGCTATTCCTGCAGGGAGCAGACCCGGTGCGTGTGCAGTGTGCCTTTATCGATACCCCCGAAGTGGCGGAGATTACGAAGTTCATCGCCCGCCAGCAGGGCTACCCCACCGCTTTTTATCTGCCCGAATATGTGGATGAAAATGCAGGAGGTGATTTGGGGGATGTGGATATGGGGCGTCTTGATCCTTTGTTCGAGGATGCAGCCCGTCTCGTCGTTATTCACCAGCAGGGTTCTACGTCGCTCATTCAGCGTAAGTTTGCCATCGGTTATAATCGTGCCGGCCGCATCATGGACCAGTTGGAGAAAGCGGGGATTGTGGGACCGGCGCAAGGCAGCAAGGCGCGTGAGGTGTTCTGTATAGATGAGAGCGACCTGGAAATGCGGTTAAACAATTTGCAATAAGGAATGGTTATTTATAGAATGATGAAATTTGATAAGCTTTTACTTGGTGTGCTATTGCTGTTGTTTGCTGTGCCGATGTCGGCACAACAACCGGATGCCAAGAATATATTGGAGCGTACAGCCGAAGCCTTTCGGAAAGCGGGAGGGGTGAAGCTGGCGTTTACCGTGAACGAACAACAGGGCTCTTATGCGGGAGTTCTCTATCTGGAAGGTGAGAAGTTTGTGGTTGAGACTGAGGGAATGAAGACTTGGTTTGACGGACATACGCAGTGGAGCTATGTGGCTTCGGCAGATGAGGTGAATGTATCGGAACCTACGCAGGAGGAATTGCAGACTCTTAATCCGTATGCTTGGTTGTCCCTCTACAAGCAGGGATACAGATTGAAGTTGAGCAGTGTCGGTGGTAAGCAAGACAAGTCTGTTTATTACATCACCATGACTGCTGCCGACAAGAGGAAAGACCCTGAAAGTGTCTATCTGTTTGTGACAAAGGATACGTATCGTCTGCATCAAGTGGACTTGGCACCACGGGGGAGTAAGTATATGACTACTATCCTTATTAATAACTACCAGACCGGACAATCCTATCCGGATAGTTTCTTTGTCTTTGACAAAAAAGCCTATCCCACGGCTGAAGTCATCGACATGCGCTAAATAGTAAATTGTAAATAGTCAAATAGTAAATAATATAATGATGGAAACAGAAAAAGTAAAATGTCTGATTGTCGGTTCGGGTCCTGCCGGCTATACTGCCGCTATTTATGCAGGCCGTGCCAATCTTTCACCGGTACTTTATGCAGGATTGCAGCCCGGTGGCCAGTTGACAACCACTACTGATGTGGAGAATTTCCCCGGTTATCCCCAAGGTATCGGAGGTCCGGAATTAATGGAAGACCTGCGGAAGCAAGCCGAACGTTTTGGTGCAGATTTGCGTTATGGAGTTGCTACCGCAGCCAATCTTGCTGAAGCACCTTACAAGATTACGATTGATGACGAAAAGATGATTGAGGCTGAAACGCTGATTATTGCTACAGGTGCCGCTGCGAAGTATCTGGGGCTGGAGGATGAAAAGAAATATGCGGGAATGGGTGTCAGCGCTTGTGCCACTTGTGACGGTTTCTTCTACCGCAAGAAAACGGTAGCTGTTGTAGGGGGTGGAGATACTGCCTGCGAGGAAGCTGTTTACCTTGCCGGACTGGCTGCCAAGGTTTATCTGATTGTCCGCAAACCTTATCTTCGCGCTTCCAAGATTATGCAGGAGCGTGTGATGAAGCATGACAAGATTGAAGTACTGTTCGAACATAATGCCGTAGGTTTGTTTGGAGAGAACGGTGTGGAAGGTGTACATTTGGTACAGCGTATGGGTGAACCTGATGAGAAGCGCTATGATGTAGCTATTGACGGTTTCTTCCTGGCTATCGGCCATAAACCCAACTCAGATATTTTCAAACCTTATGTAGATACGGACGAAGTAGGTTATATCGTCACCGAGCCGGGAACACCGCGTACGAAAGTGCCGGGCGTATTCGCCGCCGGAGACGTTGCTGATCCTCACTATCGTCAAGCCATCACCGCCGCCGGAACAGGTTGCCAGGCAGCCATTGAAGCGGAAAGATATTTGTCTGCGAAAGGACTGATTTAGTGATTAGCGATTAGGGATTAGGATGGCAACAATGTGTTTTTATTATGCTAATCCCTAATCGCTTATCCCTTGTCACTTATTCTTTATCCTATCTTGCTGATTTTCTTCAGCTTTTCTTCGTCTATGATTTTGATTTTACGTCCGTCGATGGTGATTAACCGTTCTGTGGCAAACTGTGACAACGTACGTATGGCGTTGGAAGTGGTCATGTTTGACAAATTGGCCAGATCTTCACGCGAGAGATAGATACTCAAGGTGGAGCCGTCTTCCTCCAAACCATAACTTTCTTTGAGGAACAGCAGGGATTCTGCGAGTCTTCCGCGGATATGTTTCTGCGTCAGGTTTACGGTACGTTCATCGGCAATGCCCAAGTCAACGGACAATTGCTTGATGAAGAACATGGCAAGGTCGTTGTTTTGTGTGAGCAGAGTCATCAAGGCAGTCATGGGGATTTGGCAAACAAGAGACGGCTCGAATGCAGATGCTGCCGTAACATAGTCTGTTTTTGCAAAGTAAGGGCGGTAACCGAAATATTCGACAGGTTTAATCATACGGATAATTTGGCTTCTACCACCGACTCCGTCTTTATAGATTTTTACCTTTCCACTCAGCAGACACATCAAGTGCGTAGGTGTCTCGCCTTCGCAATGGATGACTTCGTTTTTTTTGTAGTTCTGGAGTGTGAAGTGGTTGGCGAGGAATTCCCGTTGTTCGTCATTCAGGGGAGACCATATATCTGCAATCAACTCCGGAACATTAATATCAGATAAGTTTACTTTTACCATAACTGCTGCAAAACTGTGTTATACAGCACAAATGTAAAAAGAAAAAATTAAATATTGCACAAATATGACAAAAAGATATCGTAGGGGGGAGATAAAGGAAAATCTATATATTTACGATTAGACGATTTACGATTGAAGTTTGTATTGTTAAACAACTGCTCATTAGCAGGTGGGTTTATGATTGTACGAGTAACTCCAACCGTAAACCGTCAAATCGTAAATCGTAGTAACTTAATTGTTTATCGTAGTATCTCTATCCCCCTCCCTACGGGGGAGGGGGATAGGGAGAGGCCTACTTTGTAAACAGCAGCTCCCTATACTTCGGAAGCGGCCAGATTTCATCATCAATTTCCATCTCAAGGTGGTCGATGTGGTCACGGATACTTTCCAGATAAGGGCGTACGGTTTCTTCGTAAGCGAAAGCCTTGTCTTTGTAGTTATCCATGTGGTTGGCTACTTTGCGGGCTTCGGTCATTTCGCGTACTTGTACCTTGATGGCGGTTACGCGCTTGGAAATTTCGCGTACAAGCTCTTTCCGGTCGGCACTGAGGACTTCGTATTCTTCGGGAGAGAAGGTCTCGCGCAGGCCACGGAGATTTTCCAGCAGACGGTTTTGGTAGATAACGGCAGTCGGTACGATGTGGTTGATGGCAAGATCACCCAATACACGGCTTTCTATCTGTACCTTCATGGTGTATTTTTCCAGTTCTACTTCCAGGCGGCAGGCAAGCTCCGTTTCGTTGAAGATACGTTCGCCGATGAGTACGGAACGGGACTGGTTATCCATGTAGTGCATCAAGGCTTCGGGAACGTGGCAGATGTTGGTCAGTCCACGGCGTGCAGCTTCCTGCTTCCATTGTTCGGAGTAGCCGTCACCCTCAAAGCGGATAGGCTCGGAGGCGATGATGGTCTCTTTCATAATGCGGAAGATAGCTTCATCCTTGCCGCCCCCCTCTTCCATCAGTTTGTCGATGGATACTTTGAACTCGTTCAGCTGATTGGCCATAGCCGCATTGATGGCAATCATGGCGGCGGCGCAGTTGGCAGATGAACCTGCGGCACGGAATTCAAAGCGGTTGCCGGTAAAGGCGAATGGAGAAGTACGGTTACGGTCGGTAGTATCCAGTAATATTTCAGGAATACGTCCGATGCCTAATTTCAGTGTTGTCTTTTCTTCCGATGTCATCTTGCTGCTGCTTATCTGGCGGGCTATCTCGTCGAGGATGGAAGACAGCTGTTTGCCCAGGAAGATGGACAGAATGGCGGGAGGTGCTTCATTGGCTCCCAGACGGTGGCTGTTTCCGGCACTCATGATGGAGGCGCGCAGCAAGTTCTGGTTTTTGTATACCATCATCAGTACGTTTACTAGGAAGGTAAGGAACAGCATGTTCCCTTTCGGATTCTTGCCCGGTGCAAACAAATTGATACCCGTATCGGTACAAAGCGACCAGTTGTTGTGCTTACCGGAGCCGTTCACGCCGTTGTAGGGCTTTTCGTGAAGCAGTACGGCGAAGTGATGCTTGCGTGCGATGCGTTTCATCAGATCCATCACAAGCTGGTTGTGGTCGTTGGCAAGGTTGGCGTTCTCAAAGATAGGCGCCAGCTCAAACTGGTTGGGAGCTACTTCGTTATGGCGGGTCTTGACCGGGATGCCCAGTTTGTGACATTCGATTTCCAGTTCTTTCATAAAAGCTGTGACACGTGGGGGGATGGAGCCGAAATAGTGGTCTTCCAACTGCTGGTCTTTGGCCGAGGAGTGTCCCATCAGGGTACGTCCGGTCAGACAAAGATCCGGGCGGGCATTGTACAGTGCCGAGTCGACGAGGAAATATTCTTGTTCCCAGCCTAAATTGGTATAAACGCGTGTGATATTCTTGTCGAACAACTGGCATACGTCTGTCGCCGCCTTGTCTACAGCTGCCAAGGCTTTGAGCAATGGAGTCTTGTAGTCGAGCGCTTCGCCGGTATAAGAGATGAAGATAGTGGGGATGCAAAGTGTGGTATCTACCACAAAGGCGGGTGAGGAAACATCCCAAGCAGTATATCCTCGTGCTTCGAATGTGTTTCTGATACCCCCGTTGGGGAAAGAGGATGCATCCGGTTCCTGCTGGATGAGCAGTTTGCCGGAAAAACGTTCAATCACTTCCGTTCCTTCTCCGAATTCGATGAAGCCGTCATGCTTCTCGGCTGTTCCGTCCGTCAGAGGCTGGAACCAGTGCGTGTAGTGGGTGACGTTGAGGGACTTTGCCCAACTTTTCATGCCGTTGGCAATCAGGTCTGCCATTTCGCGGTTGATGGGAGTGCCTTTTTCGATGGCGTCGGTCACGGCTTTGTAGGCTTCACGAGGCAGGTATTCCTGCATTTTCTTACGGTCGAAGACATGGCTGCCGTAGTAGTCGGACAGTTTGTTTGAAGGGGTGGTCACTTCAAGAGGTTGCCGATTGGCAAGTTCTTGCAAAGCAAAAAATCGCATTTTTGACATATAAGTCTCTCCTTTTATTGGTTGTTGGGCACAAAAATACATGTTTTTTCTGAACTACCCCCTCTTTTTTAGGGGGTATTCTCGAAAATATTAGTGTTTTTTGAGAATAGACCCCCCCTGAAAAAGTTTGCTTGTTATGGAAAAACGACTCAAAGCTTACGTTTGTTCCATGCCATGATTAGTAATCTTTCCGCATCACGATTAGTAATCTTAGTGCGTCGTGATTAGTAATTTTCATGCGTCACAATTACGAATCATTCTGTACATGACACTTGTGGCGCCCTTTTTATAACAATTTATATAGGTTCGTATTTATCTTGCACAAACTATGTGTGCTTGTGTATTATTGTCTCTCGCGCGTAACATATGTTTTATAATAAAGGGTGTCACAAGTGTCATCCCTGCTTCTTTATGGAACATGTTTTTGCATTACACGAATTCTTCCGTATATTTGTCCCGATTCTATAAGGAGAAATTGCGGTTGAAACGTTTGTTGTTTATATGGATTTGGATTTGCTTCTTGTTTTCTTTTGTACAGAAGGCAGGGGCGGAGCGTGTATCTTATCCGGTTGACAAACATGTGAGTTCCGCAGACTCCATCATGGAGAAAGTCATCTTCTTTGCCCCCCTTTATGAACGTATTATTGAAAGTTACAAGGCTGAGCTTTACATAAAGGGCTGGGTGAATATCCGTAAGAAGAATCATATTCTCCGCTACATCCCTTCCATGTTCCGGCCCCAAAAAGGGGTGCGGGAATATATGATGGAAACTTATAGCGATTTGCATTTTACTGCTCCCGACATCTATGACCAGAAGGTAAAGGCAAGTGTCGGCACTGCTTCCGAGTTTTGGGAAATGGACGGACGATTGCCGGAATATTTTCACATCAATATCTATTCTTCTACCCTATTATATGACAAACTACTTTCTCCTTTAGCACCCAATGCCAAAAAATATTATACTTATCGGATTGATACGGTGATGGGGGAACGGCATGCTCGCCAGTATAAAATCCGTTTTATGCCGAAAAGCAAAAGCTTTCAGCTGGTGGGCGGTTATCTGATTGTGAGTGATAACGTGTGGAGTGTACGCGAGATGCGTTTTTCCGGACGTAATGAGATGGTGCGGTTCAATAATCTGGTGAAGATGGGTAATGTGGGCGATTCGGACGAATTTCTTCCGTTGCAGTATGATGTGGATGCAACGTTCCGTTTTTTGGGAAATGTGGTAGATGGTACTTATGAAGCTGTACTCGATTATAAGAACATCATTCAGAAAGCTCCTGGAAGTGATATACGGAAGTCGGTGAAGAAAAGTAAATATGACTTGTCAGATTCATACACGTTGCGTACGGATACGAATGCTTTTCGGCGTGATACTGCCTACTTTAAAACTTTACGTCCCATTCCGTTGACCCTGCACGAGGAAACATTGTATCAGGATTTTTTCTTGCGTCGGGATACACTCATCCGGAAAAAGAAGCCGGTCAATAAGAATCTGGAATTCTGGGGACAGATTGGGGATGCTCTGATTAGTCGCTACACGGTAGACCTTGATAAATTGGGAAGTGTACGCTGTTCGCCGTTGATTAATCCTTTTCTTTTGAGTTATAGCGGCAAACATGGAATTTCGTATCGGCAGGAATTCAAGTACAACCGTATATTCAAGGGCGACCGCCTGCTGCGAATCGTTCCCCGGATAGGTTATAATTTTAAAGAGAAAGAATTTTACTGGAGGGTGAAGTCTGATTTTGATTATTGGCCTCGTAAGCGTGCGGCATTTCATCTGGAATTTGGTAATGGTAACCGGATTTATAGTAGTGATGTGCTGGATGACTTGAAAGCTATTCCCGACAGTATCTTTGATTTCAACCAGATACATCTGGATTATTTCAAGGACTTGTATCTGAATCTGCGCCATAGCTGGGAGATAGTGAACGGCTTGTCGCTGGAAGTGGGTATATCCATGCATAGACGTACGGAAGTGAACCGTTCCCGGTTTGAACTTAACTATCCGAGTATGCCATCGGTAAAATCTGTAACAAACGTAGGTTCCGGCGGCTCGTCGTTCTTTCCGAATTTCGACCCCAATGTCCTGAATAAGTTTCGGCATACTTATAACAGTTTTGCCCCCCGTGTCCGTTTGTCTTGGACTCCGGGACAATATTACTATATGAATGGTGACCGTAAGGTGAACCTTCACTCCAAATACCCTTCCATCTCGGTGGATTGGGAACGGGGCATCAGCGGAGTATTGCAGAGCAGCGGTTCGTACGAGCGTGTGGAGGTCGATTTGCAGCATCAGGTTTCTTTGGGATTGATGCGCGATATTTATTGGCGCTTTGGCTGGGGAGAGTTCACCAATCAGAAAGAACTGTACTTTGTGGACTTTGCCAATTTGCGGCGCTCCAATCTGCCTATGGGTTGGAGCGATGATATTGGCGGGGTGTTCCAATTGCTTGATGGGCGTTGGTATAACTCTTCCCGCAAATATATCCGTGGACACCTTACATACGAAGCGCCTTTCCTTCTGCTTCGCCATTTGATGAAATATACCCAGTATGTCTTGAACGAACGTCTGTATCTGAATGCACTGGTAGTACCTCACTTGAAACCTTATCTGGAAGTAGGGTATGGCATTGGTACGCATATTTTTGATTTTGGCTTGTTTGCCAGCTTTGCAAACTGGAAGTATCAGGAAATTGGTTGCAAATTCACCTTCGAGCTGTTTAACCGATAGTAATGTGCCAATGTGATAATGTGTCAATGACCTGCGGCGTGATGGCACAGCATAAACATATCGCAGCCAATTAGCATATTGACACATTAATCAATTGTCAATTATTGATTCTTTTGTAACTTTGCTGCAAATTACTTGGAGCTATGGGTATAGTAATAGGAATAGATGTGGGTGGAAGTACCACGAAAATCGTTGGAATCAATGGAGAACAGATACAGTCTCCAATGTTTATTACGGCTACCGACCCGGTGACTTCCTTATTCGGAGCATTCGGTAAGTATATTTATGACAATGGTATACAGCTGGTCGATGTGGAGCAGGTGATGCTAACGGGAGTGGGAAGCGCATTTGTCAACAGCCCTCTATATGGACTGCCTACTCGCAAAACGGATGAGTTTATTGCCAATGGTTTGGGAGCCAGACATGCAACGGATATAGACCAACTGATTGTAGTCAGCATGGGTACCGGCACTTCTTTTGTGAAAATTGACGGCGACAAGGTGCAGCATATTGGCGGCTTGGGGATTGGTGGAGGTACCTTGCAGGGACTATCAAGGTTGCTGTTGAAAACTCATGATATTCATCAAGTGTCCGAGTTGGCTGAGAAAGGGGATGTAACTCGTGTCAACTTGCAGATAGGTGATATTTGCAACACTGCTTTGCCTGACTTGCCTGTGAGTGCTACCGCCTCTCTTTTCGGGAAAGCAGATAGCAATGCTTCTCAAGAAGATATTGCCTGCGGTATAATTTATACGGTGCTTCAAACCATTGGAGGAGCTGCTGTACTGTCAGCTTTGAATAGTCCTATCAAGGATTTCGTTCTGATAGGGAATCTTACCCAACTGCCTCAGTGCCGGGAGGTATTTTCTAAAATGGAAGCCATCTATCATGTACATTTTCATATACCGCCCTATGCTGAATATAGAACAGCAATAGGAGCGGCATTGGCATACGTAAAAGAAAGGCAAGGGTAGTGGTTACTTCTTGCTTGCCTTCTTCATATAGCTGTTTATCAAGGTACATGCGGGAGCGGCCACCGTACCGTGGTCAAATCCCTCCATCTGATAGAGGGTGGTTTTTTGTCCCAGTGCTTTGAGGAGGGCATATAGATGAGCGTTTTCCTCATAGCGTGCCAGCATCTCCAACTCTTTGTCGCCAGTGATAAGTATCATGGGTGAAGCGTCCTTTCTTACGTTATTGGAAGGAGCATATTTATCTATAATCGGAGTGTCGGAAGGCAGCCCGCGTTCTTTGCGGATGGTGTAGTGGGTAGTAGTCTGTCCGCTGATGGGGAAAGCACCTGCCAGGCTGTTGGCGTCAATATTCCACTTTGCCAGGTAACTCTTGTCCAGATTGAGCATCAGACAGAGATAACCACCGGCTGAATGACCGGCTATGTATATTTTATCTTTATCTCCTCCGAATTCTTCTATGTTCTCGAAAGTCCAAGCAACGGCCTCTGCGGCATCTTCCGTGTAGGCAGGATTTTGGGCACGCGGGCTGAGTCGGTAGTTTACGGCTATCACGGCGTAGCCTTGATTCAAGAACTCCTTCGGGAAATGTTTCTCTCCGACTTCCAGTCCTCCACCGTGAAACCAGACAAGGGTTGCAAATCCTTTTTTATCTGTAGGATAATGGATGTCGAGCTTACAACGCTCCAGCTTATAGCTGTCCTTTTCGCCAGGATGAAGATAGGAAATGTTCTTTTGTGTACGGTAGTTGTTGTCCGTTGTCTGATTTTGGCTATAACATAATAATGTATAGCAAATGATGGAAATGCATGCGATTATCTTTTTCATGATAAATTATTGAGATTATGTATAAATGAAACGATGCAAAGGTAATATTTTTTTTGTTCTTTAATTGATTATTCCACTGCTGTTTTGAATGCTTTTTGTTTTGTAGTTCAAGAAAATACTTCTATCTTTGCGCCCGATTTACAATGAGTCAACATAAAGTCTCACTTAATTAACGAGTTAAACAATTTATTTATTAATGGAAAATTTAAAGAATGTAGCTCCTATTGAAGACTTCAACTGGGATGCTTATGAGAACGGCGAATCAGTAGCCAGTGCAAGCCACGAAGAACTGGAAAAGGCGTATGACAATACGTTGAACAAGGTTAACGACCGCGAGGTAGTTGATGGAACCGTAATCGCAATGAACAAGCGTGAAGTAGTTGTGAACATCGGTTACAAATCAGACGGTATCATTCCGATGAGTGAATTCCGTTACAATCCTGAACTGAAGGTTGGTGATACTGTTGAGGTATACATCGAAAATCAGGAAGACAAGAAAGGACAGCTCGTTCTGTCTCACCGTAAAGCTCGTGCTACCCGTTCTTGGGATCGCGTAAACGCAGCTTTGGAAAACGAAGAAATTATCAAGGGTTACATCAAGTGCCGCACAAAGGGTGGTATGATTGTAGACGTATTCGGCATCGAAGCTTTCTTGCCGGGTTCTCAAATCGACGTGAAGCCTATCCGCGACTACGATGTATTCGTTGGCAAAACAATGGAATTCAAGGTTGTTAAGATCAACCAGGAATTCAAGAATGTGGTTGTTTCCCACAAGGCTCTTATCGAAGCCGAACTGGAACAACAGAAGAAGGAAATCATCGGTAAACTCGAAAAAGGACAAGTTCTCGAAGGTACCGTTAAGAATATCACTTCCTATGGTGTATTTATCGACCTGGGTGGCGTAGACGGTTTGATTCACATCACAGACCTTTCTTGGGGCCGTGTCAGCGATCCGAAAGAAGTGGTTGAACTCGACCAGAAACTCAACGTTGTTATCCTTGACTTTGATGATGAGAAGAAGCGTATCGCTCTCGGCTTGAAGCAACTCACTCCACATCCTTGGGATGCATTGGATGCTAACCTGAAAGTTGGCGACCACGTGAAGGGTAAAGTTGTAGTTATGGCTGACTACGGTGCATTCATCGAAATCGCTCCGGGTGTTGAAGGTCTGATTCACGTATCTGAAATGTCTTGGTCACAGCACTTGCGTTCTGCACAGGACTTCATGAAGGTAGGTGACGAAGTTGAGGCAGTAGTCTTGACTTTGGACCGTGAAGAGCGTAAGATGTCTTTGGGTATCAAACAGCTGAAGTCTGATCCTTGGGAAACTATCGAAGAGAAGTATCCTATCGGCAGCAAGCACACTGCAAAAGTTCGTAACTTCACTAACTTCGGTGTATTCGTTGAAATCGAAGAAGGTGTTGACGGCTTGATTCACATCTCTGACCTGTCTTGGACGAAGAAGGTTAAACATCCGTCTGAATTCACTCAGATTGGTGCAGACATCGACGTACAAGTTCTGGAAATCGACAAGGAAAACCGTCGCTTGAGCCTTGGCCACAAGCAACTCGAAGAAAATCCTTGGGATGTATTTGAAACTGTATTTACAGTAGGTTCTGTACACGAAGGTACTATTATCGAAATGCTGGATAAGGGTGCTGTAGTTGCTCTGCCTTATGGTGTAGAAGGTTTCGCTACTCCGAAGCACCTCGTTAAGGAAGACGGCTCACAAGCTCAGTTGGATGAGAAGCTTGAATTCAAGGTAATTGAGTTCAATAAGGACGCTAAGCGTATCATCCTTTCTCACAGCCGTATCTTTGAAGATGCTGCAAAGGCAGAAGAAAGAGCTGAAAAGAAGGCTGCTACTAAGAAGTCAACCGGTAAGAGAGAAGACGTTGCTCCTGCTATCCAAAACCAGGCTGCATCTACTACTCTGGGTGACATCGATGCTTTGGCTGCCTTGAAGGAACAGATGGAAGCTGGAAAGAAATAATTACTCCATTCTATAAATGAAGGAAGGGTACTTGCGTAAACAAGTGCCCTTCTTTTTTATGATTTGTCAATAGAATTTTATGGAATTAAGGATGGTTTTTCCATAAATGTTTATCTTTGCAGGGTGGTTGCTCTTGTAATCATAGAAATATTCAATAATTTATTTTCATTTATTATGAAAAACATGTTCAAAAATGTAGGGAAGACGGTGTTGTTCACTTGCCTGTCACTGATGTTACTAACCGCATGCGGCCAGAAGTCTAAACTCAAGCTGGCTATCGCGGCTGCCAACAAACAATGTCCCATGGATATGGGAGCTTCCGGCGAAATATCCAGCATTACTTTTGATGGGGCGGATGTGGTATATGTGCTGCTTATGAATGAAAGTTTCCTCGATATAGATGCTTTGAAAAAGAATCCCGATGCAATGAAGTCTGCTGTGACTGTTATGTTGGGTAATCCACAAGGGGCTATTAAAGAGATGCTGGATTTGGTTGTCGGTACTGATTCCGGTATGAAGTTCATCTATAAAGGAAAGACATCCGGTAACGAAGTGGAGTGTTATCTGACTACTCAAGACTTGAAAGATATATTGAATGGCGGTTCAGCTGCTGAAAGCAGTGATAAGAAGAAATTGGAAGAGCAAGTGAAGATGACCAACGTATCATGCCCGATGCAGGTGGATGAAGCCACTTTGCTCAATAAACTGACAATCGAGTCGGATAAGGTGCTGTATCATTATACGATTGACGAATCTGTAGTACAGATGTCTGCTTTGAAGGAAAATGCAGAACAGATGAAGGCAAATGTGAAGAACTCTTTGAATTCCTCCGATCCAGCCTTGCGCATGTTCTTGGAAGTATGTGTGAAGTGTGATAAAGGGGTGGGCTATCTGTATAAAGGGAATAAATCTAGAGAAACTTTTGAAATATCCTTTGGAATTTCAGAGATAAAGGCTCTTCTATAAATCAAGGAGTAGAAATCAGTTCGGAAGGTTTGGAATGGAAAAGTTTGAGTTACATATTCTTGGTTGTGGTTCCGCTTTACCCACAACACGTCATTTCCCTACGTCTCAAATTGTGAACGTGCGCGACAAGCTGTTTATGATTGATTGTGGGGAAGGGGCACAGTTGCAGTTCCGTAAATCACATCTGAAGTTTTCACGTTTGAATCATATCTTTATCTCTCACTTGCATGGAGACCATTGTTTTGGCTTATTGGGACTGATTTCTACACTAAACCTTTTAGGACGTACAGCCGAGTTGCATATCCATTCTCCAAAAGGGCTGGAAACATTGCTGACACCTATGCTGGACTTTTTTAATAGACAGATGACGTACAAGGTCCTTTTCCATGAGTTTGATACGAAAGAACCGATGCTGATTTATGAAGACCGTTCGTTGACGGTTACTACCATTCCTTTGCGTCATCGTATGCCGTGTTGTGGCTTTTTGTTTGCAGAAAAGCAGCGTCCTAACCATATTATCCGTGAAATGGTCGATTTCTACCAAGTGCCGGTATACGAATTGAATCGTATAAAGAATGGGGCCGATTACGTGACACCGGAGGGAAAAACTGTTTCCAACAACTTGTTGACCCGCCCTTCTGCTCCGTCCCGCAGTTATGCCTATTGCTCGGATACCATCTATCTTCCTTCTATCGTAGAGCAGATAAAAGGAGTTGACTTGCTTTTTCATGAAGCGACATTTGCGAATGAGGATGCACCGCGTGCTAAAGAAACATTTCATACAACTGCTGCACAAGCGGCTGAAATAGCCAGGAGGGCTGAGGTGAAGAAGTTGTTGATAGGACATTTTTCGGCACGATATGAAGATGAAAATATCTTACTTCAAGAAGCATCCGCTATTTTTCCGGATACTCAGCTTGCCAAAGAAACACTTTGTGTATCGGTATGAATTAAACTTTTCGTATCTTTGCACAAGTGCGAAGATAACTGCACCTCGACATAAAAAATGAACTCGTTCATTTTGTTCTGCTTTCGGTTTGCATTATCTTTGGCAGTCTAAAATAACAAATGCGAATAGAAATTTATGACCCCTTCCTATAATGAACGCGAAGTGTTGGCCCTTCTGCAAGAAGAAAGCACACAAAAGCGGGGATTTGAGATGATTGTTGCCCAATATAGCGAGCAGCTGTATTGGCAGATTCGTCGTATGGTCCTCTCTCATGAAGATGCCAATGATTTACTTCAGAATACTTTCATTAAGGCATGGACCAATATAGATTATTTTCGGGCAGAGGCTAAACTCTCTACCTGGCTCTATCGCATAGCCTTGAATGAATGCCTCACTTTTCTGAACAAACAACGGGCTGCTTCCACAGTATCTTTGGATGATCCCGAGGCAGATGCACTTCAAAAGCTTGAAAGTGATCCTTACTTCTCCGGTGATAAAGCAGAGATGGCTTTGCAAAAAGCCTTGCTTGCCTTGCCGGAAAAACAACGTATGGTGTTTAATTTGAAGTATTACCAGGAAATGAAATACGAAGAGATGTCTGATATATTCGGTACTTCCGTAGGTGCCTTGAAGGCTTCTTATCACCATGCCGTGAAGAAAATAGAAAAGTTTTTGGGTGAGGAGTATTAAACCTTTGCCACAAAACAATGTCTAATTAAACAGAAAGGAGAAAGCTTATGAAAGAAGAAGATAAAATACTGAAAAAGATAGGGACGGAAAATCCTTTCCGCGTTCCTGACGGCTACTTTGAGAATCTTACTTCAGAGGTAATGAACCGGCTTCCCGAAAAAGAAAAACTCACTGCTGTACAGACAGAGCCTACAATGTGGCAGAAGGTAAAGCCTTGGTTGTATATGACCGCCATGTTTATAGGTGCGGCATTGATTATCCGCGTGGCTTCTTCGGAGCATACTCCATCTGTAGAGCGTATGGCTGCTGATGATACGGAAACAGAAATGGAATATATTAATATGGCTGTAGAGAATTCCATGCTGGATGATTATTCATTGTATGTTTATTTGGCAGACTCTGATGCAGAATAAGGTAACAACACTCAATTATTGAAAAATGAAAAGACTGATTGTTTTATTGGTTATGATATGTGGCATGATGCCCCTGCTTTGGGCTAGTGATGGATGTGATCAGCATCTGTCACCCGAAGAGTTTCGTGCCAAACAAAAAGCGTTTATAACGGAGAAAGCCGGGCTGACGAGTGAGGAAGCAGCCAAGTTCTTCCCATTGTATTTTGAATTGCAAGACCGGAAAAAGCAGTTGAATGACGAGGCTTGGAAATTGCTCCGGCAAGGGAAAGATGAAAAAACAACCGAAGCCCAGTATGAGGAAATTATGGAAGGTGTGTATGATGCCCGTATTGCTTCTGACCGGTTGGACAAGACCTACTTTGATAAATTCAAGAAGATATTGTCTTGTAAAAAGATTTATCTGGTGCAAAGAGCTGAAATGCGTTTCCATCGTGAACTGCTGAAAGGCATGCATAAAAAGGGAGATGGCCCCCAGCGAAGACCGCAAGGGAAAAAATGAGTAGTGAATGAATTACAAATAAGGAAGGTTGCCACGATGGTGTGAGCAACCTTCTTTTGTTAATGAGAGATACCTCGTTTTAGCCTTGTTAAACCTCTACTTTAGCCAGTTAAACCTGACCTTTAGAAGAATCATCTTGTTTGCTTTCTTTTTCCAGTGCTTTCGCTTCATTCCATAGCTTATCCATTTCTTCCAGTGTCATGTCATGGAGATTTTTACCCTCCTTGATGCTGTGTGCTTCTACATAGTTGAATCGGTTGATGAACTTCTGGTTGGTCCGTTCCAGTGCATTGTCCGGATTGATTTTGTAGAGGCGGGCAGCATTGATGAGGCTGAACATGACATCGCCGAATTCGGCTTCAGCTTTCTCCTTATCCATATGGGCGACTTCAGCCTGGAATTCCTGGATTTCTTCTTTTACCTTATCCCACACTTGCTCGCGTTTCTCCCAGTCAAATCCTACATTGCGGGCCTTGTCCTGGATACGATAGGCCTTGATGAGTGAGGGTAGGGCGGCGGGTACACCGCTCAATACTGTCTTGTTTCCATCTTTTTCCTTCAATTTTAGCTGTTCCCAGTTTTCAGAAACCTGACCTGCGGTTTCGGCCTTTACATCACCGAAGACATGGGGATGGCGGAAGATAAGTTTCTCACAAAGACGGTCGCATACGTCTTTCATATCGAAATCACCGGTTTCGGAGCCTATTTTTGCGTAGAAAGCTACATGCAGCAGCACATCGCCCAACTCTTTGCAGATGTCATTCTTATCATCGCGCATCAAGGCGTCACAAAGTTCATAAGTCTCTTCGATAGTATTAGGGCGCAGACTTTCATTGGTCTGCTTGCGGTCCCAGGGACATTTCTCGCGCAGTTCGTCGAGTATGTCGAGGAAGCGGCCGAAGGCTTCCATCTGTTCTTTTCTTGTATGCATGATTTTGATATTTAGTTTTTCCATTCTTCGTACGAGATAAGCAAGCCTATTACTTCCGAATAGTTCTTGCGTCCGCTTTGAATCTTGTTTCCTTTAAGGTACAAGTCATAAATCCAGTTTTGGATGTCCCCGATGAGCGGACTGTATTTCTCCATCCAGTATTGCTGGTTCTTTTGGGCCAGTTCTATGATTTCAGGACGTATCCGGCCGAAAAGCTCTGCGTATTCTTCTTCGCTCATCAGTTGGCGGGCGCTACCCAGCACATGTGAGAGTACGGAGAAATACCCGCTGAAACGAATCTCTTTCACTTGCGAACGGGTACAGACCTGATAAGCGTAAAAGTTTGCTTCAGCCTCGCTGGTGATACCCAGCAGGTGGGCCAGCTCGTGGGCATAAGTAGCGGGATATTGCGACGGGAGCAAATCACCGTTCAGTGTAAATTCGCAGAAGAAGGGTCCCATGCTTCCCGTAACACCGACCATGGAAATGAACGGGGTGAAAAGCATGGTTTTTACACGTGGAGAAGAGTGAGGAGGGCGGTGTACCCCCAGCGTATCACTGATTTGGTTGTATCCGTATACGCTTTCCCGGCAGACCAATGGTTCGTCAATAGAAGTAATGTCCGTATAAGAAGTGTTCAGTTTGTCGATATAGTTGTATACAAATGTCCGGAAGATTTCGGGAGTATAGGCAGTATAAGGTATGTTTGTCCTGCCGTAGAAATCTTTCTGTGAGTAGTTCAGCCCCCATGCCAGATAGAACCATACGTATATCCACAGCAAGTATTCCATCTCGTTCAGCAGAATCTGTTTCCACTTCTTTTTCTGGATATAGCGTGCCCTGATGGGATTGAAGAGGAGCCCGATGATGCTGAGGAAAATGAACAAGTCGCCTACGGCAAAAGGCATGAGTTTTGAAAAGAAGGACAGGATATGGGAAATTACCGGATATACGGACTGTGCATATACTTCTCCCAAGCTTGGAATGAGCTGCGTTGCCCATACGACAGACAGTAATACGATTAATATGATATATCGGATTTTTAGCTTCCTCCTCATTTTATATACTGTTTTGTAGGGACAAAAATATATATTTAAATTTTAATTCATTAATTTTGCGCCCGTTATTCGCAATAAATTAATTATAGAGATTTAAAAACATGGAATTAGCAAGTAAGTACAATCCCGCTGACGTGGAGGGAAAGTGGTACCAGTATTGGTTGGACCACAAATTATTCAGTTCGAAACCCGATGGTCGTGAGCCTTACACCGTCGTCATCCCGCCCCCCAACGTCACTGGTGTGTTGCACATGGGACACATGCTTAATAATACCATACAAGATATTCTGGTACGTCGTGCCCGCATGGAAGGCAAGAATGCCTGCTGGGTGCCGGGAACCGACCATGCTTCCATTGCTACCGAGGCCAAGGTGGTGAACAAGCTTGCCGCACAAGGCATCAAGAAGACGGACCTTACCCGCGACGAATTCTTGAAACACGCTTGGGAATGGACGGATGAACATGGTGGCATCATCTTGAAGCAGCTTCGCAAGCTGGGTGCTTCCTGCGATTGGGACCGTACAGCTTTCACAATGGATGAGAAACGTAGTGAAAGCGTGCTCAAGGTTTTTGTCGACTTGTATAACAAAGGTTTGATTTACCGTGGTGTCCGTATGGTGAACTGGGACCCGAAGGCGCTGACCGCTCTTAGTGACGAGGAAGTTATCTACAAGGAAGAACACAGCAAGCTGTACTATCTGAAGTACATGGTAGAAGGTGACCCCGAAGGACGTTATGCAGTGGTTGCTACCACCCGTCCCGAAACCATCATGGGAGATACTGCCATGTGTATCAATCCGAATGACCCCAAGAATACTTGGTTGAAGGGTAAGAAGGTGATCGTTCCGTTGGTAGGACGTGTTATTCCGGTTATCGAGGACGATTACGTAGATATAGAGTTCGGTACCGGTTGTCTGAAGGTAACTCCTGCCCACGATGTGAACGACTACATGCTGGGTGAAAAGTATAACCTGCCGAGCATCGACATCTTCAATGATAACGGAACGCTTAGTGAAGCTGCCGGCTTGTATATCGGCATGGACCGTTTCGATGTGCGCGAGCAGATTGAGAAGGACCTGGCTGCTGCCGGATTGCTGGAAAAAGTGGAAGCCTATACCAACAAGGTAGGTTTCTCCGAACGTACCAATGTGCCCATCGAACCGAAGCTTTCCATGCAGTGGTTCTTGAAGATGCAGCACTTTGCCGACATGGCTTTGCCGCCGGTGATGAATGATGAGTTGAAGTTCTATCCTGCCAAATATAAGAATACGTACAAGAACTGGTTGGAAAATATCAAGGACTGGTGTATCAGCCGCCAGTTGTGGTGGGGGCATCGCATTCCTGCTTATTTTTTGCCGGAAGGTGGTTATGTAGTGGCTGCCACTCCCGAAGAAGCTTTGGCGTTGGCAAAAGAGAAAACGGGTAATGCCGGTCTTAAACAGGAAGACCTTCGTCAAGACGAAGACTGTCTGGATACTTGGTTCTCTTCCTGGCTGTGGCCTATTTCTTTGTTTGACGGTATCAACAATCCGGGTAATGAAGAAATCAGCTACTATTATCCTACCAGCGACTTGGTGACCGGTCCGGACATTATCTTCTTCTGGGTAGCCCGTATGATTATGGCAGGTTATGAATATGAAGGCAAGATGCCGTTCAAGAACGTTTATTTTACGGGTATTGTCCGTGACAAGCTGGGACGTAAGATGTCCAAGTCGTTGGGTAATTCTCCCGACCCGCTGGATTTGATTGAGAAATACGGTGCCGATGGTGTACGTATGGGCATGATGCTTTCAGCTCCTGCCGGAAACGACATCCTCTTTGACGATGCATTGTGTGAGCAAGGACGTAACTTCAATAATAAGATATGGAACGCTTTCCGTCTGATTAAAGGTTGGGAAGTCAATGCGGAAGTTCCGGTACCGGAAGCTTCAGAACTGGCAGTACGCTGGTTTGAGGCCAAGCAGAATGAAGTAGCTGCCGAAGTGGCTGATTTGTTTAGCAAGTACCGTTTGAGTGAAGCGCTGATGGCTGTTTACAAACTGTTCTGGGACGAATTCTCTTCCTGGTATCTGGAAATGATTAAACCGGCATACGGCCAGCCCATTAACCGGAAAGTGTATGAAGCAACTATCGGTTTCTTTGATAACTTGTTGCATCTGCTCCATCCGTTCATGCCATTTATTACAGAGGAGTTGTGGCAGCATCTTTGCGACCGTACAGACGGTGAGAGCTTGATGGTAAGCCCGTTGTCAATGTCGGCATTGGTAGATGAGGATATCATCCGGGAGTTTGAAGTGGTGAAAGAGGTTATCAGCAATATCCGTTCCATCCGTTTGCAGAAGAACATCGCCCAAAAAGAGGTACTTGAGTTGCAGGTTATCGGTGAGAATCCGGTTGTGGCGTTCAACGCGGTTGTTACGAAAATGTGTAACCTTTCGTCCATCAATGTGGTGGAGAACAAGGCCGACGGTGCTGCTTCCTTCATGGTAGGTACTACGGAATATGCCGTACCTTTGGGTAACATGATTGACGTGGAAACCGAGATAGCCCGTATGGAGGCCGAACTGAAGCATAAGGAAGGATTCTTGCAGGGTGTGCTGAAGAAACTGGGTAACGAGAAGTTTGTGAATAATGCTCCTGCCGCCGTTCTTGAGATGGAACGCAAGAAGCAGGCAGATGCTGAAAGTATCATCAAATCTCTCAAGGAAAGTATTGCAGCATTGAAAAAGGCATAACTGTCCGTCACATAAAAACAGAGAAAAAGCTCCGGAACCTTCAACTCCGGAGCTTTTTTTAGCGGTATAATGAACTGTTTATTTGAACAGTTCTGCTACGCACCACATTAGGCGTGCGGTGGTGTGTGTCCAGATTTCCTTGTAAGTGCAGTTATTTTGCATCGGGAAGTAGGGCTCGTCCTCATTTTCGAATGTTTCGATTCCTACGGGTACAGCTCCCACCACATCTCCGGCATAGGCTCCGTAAAGTGGCGGGTAGTCATATCCGTCTCCATAAACGGTACTCATGGCAAACGGGTTGTAGCCCAATATATACTCTATCTGGCGGGTTGCAATATCCCTTAACGCTTTATCATTGAATAGGCGTGCAAGGATAAAGGCAGCCTTGGCTTTGCCCATGACAACAGCGTGGAATCCCCTGAACTGGTAGGCAACGGGGAAACGGCGCAGGTAGAAATTCTTTGAGAGAGGGATACCGTTGCGCACTTGTGCATTGTATTCTTCCAGACTGGGAAGCCCTACCTGCTCGCCTTCATGGTACAGATTCTTATAATCGGTATTATCCACCTCGTATACGGCGCTTGGCAGTATGCCATACGGCTCAATCAGTTGTGAAACCCCGCGTAGATAGTCTGCATAGGCTTCACAAGATGCCTGCCACAACGGGGCGTCCAGATGGGTGGGGGCATCTGTCAGTAGCATCGAGAGTCCTTCGGCCATCAAGTGCTCTTGGCTTTGGTGATAATAGGCCAGAATACGCTTTTTCCGGGAAGATTCATAGAAGAAACCTCGCAGGGGGATTTTCCAGTCGGTACGCTTTTCCAACTGTTGGCCCGCCATGACGGTACGTGCCAGCCGGGTTGCCCAGTCCAGATAGTAAACATCTTGTGTAAGGCGGTACAAACGCATGGCTGTGACGGTGGCAAGGGCATAAAGTTCGGTTTCGTTCTGTTCCGTCCTTTGTGTATCCAGCAGGTCGATGGCGAATTGGAAATCCTCAATGGCACTGTTCCGGCACCACCGGGCAAACACCGGGTCTTTCTTTTCAAAATGAGGGGCGGCGAGTGCGCAACTGGAAGCGGCTTTCAGATTGTCCGTAGGTGTATTTCGTGCTTCTGTCTGCATGTCGTCTTTGTCACCACGGATATTCTTTGTCCAAATGCCGATAATCAGTCCGCCCAGTCGGTAGCCGTCACCGAAGCGGGTACGCAGAATCCAGTTCACTCCCCAGCGTGCCTCTTCCAGCAGGCGTTCGTAGAAGATACTGTCTTTGCCTTGTACGGCACCGGCCATTTCGAGGAGGGCGATGCACGATTCGGCTGTATTTCCCGTTCCTTGAGTCAGGTCGGCTGCATCGTGCCATCCTCCGGCAATACTCATGCTCCGTCCGTCGGGATGATAGGCGAATACATCCTGATGGCATTCCTGATGAATGCCGGGCTGGTCGAAACCGCAACGTTCGGAAAAGAAGAAGTTCAGCGTGTGCCAGGCGGTAGACAGGTAGGCATCATTTCCGATGGGGAAAGGCTTTGATTGTACATCACCGATGGAGAGGAAGTATTGTCCGGGCGTATTGAAACTGCTGAAGTCCAGCACAAGAAATCCTTTGTCCTGCTTCTTGTCTTGATTCAGAGGACTGGCCTTACCTTGATAAACGGTTTGTCCCGTGGCGGCATCGTGCAGGCTGAAAGTCCTTTCCGGTACGTGCTGCACCAAAGCCTGCTTGCGTGCTCCCGGCTTGTATCCGCTGTGGCAGTAGGCCATTGCATCTTTTCGCAGGTCGAATCCCCGGCTGTTTTCCGCTTCTACCTTTTCGATGCGCATGTCGTCTATGTATAGGCTCATGTGTTCGCTGGCTCCTGCAGGAGCACCTGCCAGCATGATGTTTACCGAAAAGCCGGTGACACAGTCACGGTATAGGTCCGGTATTTCCCATATGATGTGCTGCCATTTGTTGGGATAGACAGTCTCGAAGTGTTGTCCTTCAAAGCGTCCGGGAGTCGGCATGATTTTCTCCCCTTCATTGTATAGGGTGAATCCGGCAAAGGTCAGATAAACGCCCGGTGCATCCACATATACCCAAACGGAAAAGCGGTTGTATTCCCGCAAGTCTTCCCGGTCGAGGGGACGGATAATCTCCGGGGTGGCGTAATTCCGGTTTGTTGGATTCTTCTTGCCCAGGGAGGCAGGAGTGTCCAGGCGGACACTTCCTTTGCCTGAGACAGTGACTTTACGGTCTACATGTATGGTTCCGGGTCCGGTGTGGCGCAGAGCGCCGAAATCTTCGGCCAGAGGGAGTAACCTGCTTTTCAATACCTCTTTCTTTTCCCACCGCGTCAGTCCGGCGTGTGCGGGATTAGCTTTCATTATGCGGTGCACATGATTGCTTTGCTGTAATTGTTTCTCCAGTTCCGTATCGGGTTTCCACGGAGCTTGTGCTTGTGCCTGCATGCAGCAGCATGCCAGCAGTAGTGTTCGGATGATGTATTTCATGGTATTCAGTGTTTGGTTTTAGGGTAAGCATGAAAAGGAGCCTTGAACTCCGGACGTAATGTATAAGTATCCTTCAGTGGGAAATCTGCGGGAACTTCTTGGGTGACGGCGCCGGTGGCAGCCCATTCGCATCCCCGGAGTAAAGTCACCTGGAAACCGGTGCAGCGCATGGAGTAAGTCATGTTCGGGTCGTTGCCGCAGTGCCCCAGGAGGTCGACGAATATGCGCCCTTTCCCGTAGCTTACTGTCCACATCAACGGTTCATGCCGTCCGCGTTCGTAGGCGGTTGCCAATATTTCCATGTTTCTTACCGGACCGCGTAGGCGGGTATATATCTCGTCCTTGAAGTGTTTCCATTGAGGAGGCAATCCTTGCAGGATAGGATGATGGGGGGCGCGGTGTTCTATGACGGTTTCGTGCTGCAAGCCGTGGTAGCCGGCATACCCCGGAGAGTAGTCGTAGACGTATTGTCCGTCTTTCCAGTACAGATACGGACCGTCCTTTTCGTTGCGTCCGTCCCAGGCCCCCATGCCTATTATCTCGTTGTATTCTTTCCAGTCGGCCATCGGGACGACGGAAGAATGTATCACTACCACACCGCCTCCATCGGCAACGTATTTCTCGAAATTCTTGCGTACGGGCTCTGTCCATGTAGCTCCGCCGTAGTTGATGACGATTAAATCATATTGGTGGAAATCGGGTTTGAAGGTAGCGATGTCTCCACCAAAGTCGGGTGTAAAGGCGAAGTCCACTTTGAACATTCCGCTGTTTTCCAATATCTGCTTCATGGCTTCGCAGGCGCCTTGCCAGTAATGGCTGCCGTCCTGCCCGGCTATCATCATGGTTTTGATTACTTTCTTTTGCTGTGCGTGTGTGTGCGAGGCAGCTCCTATATAAATAAGGAGTACCAGGATAAGTGTCAGTCTTGTTTTCATTTTCCGGAAGATTTAAAGTTTTTGCCAGTAGGGTTCCATTCTATACGGTCGTAGCAGCGTGTGGTGCGCAGATTGTAACCTTGTTCGTCTACGCTGAACTTTCCGTCTTTGAAGTAGGATATGTAGAGCTCGGAGATGCCGTCCTTGTTGCGGTCTTCTACAAGGAGATTGTACTTGTCGGTGACATAAATCTCGTCGGAAATGTATTGTATTTCTTTGGTATAGTTGTCTACGATTGCATAGTAGGCCTTGAAAAGGTCGAAAGTGGGGTAGTGTCCGTTGTCACGTCCGAAAAGCATTACTTCTTCAAGGGCATCGTCCCCGTCCATATTGGCAAGTACGGATTGCTGAAAGGAAAATCCCGGTTTTTGTACTTGTGGAGGAATATTGTCCCATCCTTCCTGATGGGCTGTCACTGAAAATTGCGCTTGTGCATGGATGACGTACACCAGCGCCGACAATAGGATAATCAGTTTTCTCATTGCGTGCATTTTGAGGTTATGATAATAATAGGGTTACTTCTTGCTTATATGACCGGTGGCCCGGAGTTTTCCCTAACTTTTTTTAGAATAATTAATGAACACGGGATGTATAGGGACTTAGTGCCTCTCCCATCAGGACTGAACCGGTCTGACCCGTATACTGAGAGGTCATAACATCCGCATCCTTTCCATTAAAACACCCGGATGTTTTGGGGTAATACATCCGGGTGTTTTGGGTGAAAACATCCCCATGTATTGGGGTAAAACATCCGGATGTTTTGACATTTCAGTCCTATACTCTTTAGGGCTAAGTCCCGGTGTGTAGCCGGCAAGGTATAGGGGACGTTCTGCGTGTGTATGGTCTTAATGCGAGGTGAGCAGGTGCATCAATATCAGTGGCAGATAATCTTTCAACTTGACCCTTAAAATTTTTAAAGCCTGCTGAATGCGGTAGTCTACCGTTTTGGGGGAAACGTTGAGTAGTTCGGCAGCTTCCTTGTAACTCAGATTCTGGAAACGATGCATGATGAAAGCTTCCCTATAAGTAGGCGGCAGTTCGTTGATGGCCCTTTGTATATGCTTGCTTAATTCGTTGATTTGATAGATATCCACCTCCTGCAGCATGGCGAACATTCGTTCATAGTAAGCGGTGTCTGCCCGTTGCTTCACTTCATTTTGGGCAATCCGGGTCATGCAACGATGGTAGACAGCCTTGAACAGATATTGCTTGAGCGAATATTCGATAACGGGTCTTTCTCGGTTTTCCCAAAGCCATAGCATGACGTCCTGAACAATCTCTTCTGCATCTTCCAACCGGACAAAACGATAACAATAAGTACAGAGTACGGAGTAGTATTTCTGAAATAACATATCAAAAGCATTTCTGTCTCCTCTTTGTATGGCAAATAATAAAGATGTATCTTCTGATGGTGTATTTTTCATGGTGGGTGTTTATTATTGTTGGGCAAAAATAGCTTTTTTTCCTATTGTACTCTAAGTATATAAAATATTTTTAGCTTTTTGTTTAGGAGTTTTTTTCACCCGTTTGTCTTTAGATTAAAGCTAGCAATAAAAATTATGGTAAAAAGAGAGGGAATGGAGAACCTGCTTCTCAGGTATTATGAAGGAGAGACAACGGAGGATGAAACTGCTCTGGTAGAGGAGTGGCTGGAAGCATCGGAAGAGAACCGCAGGACAGCCCGCCAGGTTCAGACACTCGGTCTGGCGGCGGACATGGCGCAGATTTCATCCAGGCTGGATGTAAAGAAGGCCTTGGAGGATGTACATCGTAAGATGAAACAGAAAAAGGTCAATAGGTATCAGGTATTATTTAGAGGGATGCAACGGGCGGCCGCCATTTTATTCATCCCTTTGATGGTATCGTGGTCTATCCTTTATTGGGACAAGGATAAAGAAGAGATACATATGATGGAAGTCAGGACAAATCCGGGAATGACTACTTCTGTCGAATTGCCGGATGGAACGGAAGTCGTTCTGAACTCGTCGTCGTCGTTGCGCTATCCTTCCCGATTTGCCGATGATAAAAGGGAAGTGAAGTTGGTGGGTGAAGCATTCTTTTCTGTCGCAAAAGATGAAAAGAAGTTCATTGTCGGCACGCTGAACAATTCCAAGATAGTGGTACATGGAACGGAGTTCAACGTAGAGGCTTACAAAGGGAGCAGGACGGTACAGACCACTTTGGTTTCGGGTAAAGTCAGTTTCTCCTATGTGAATAATGGCAGGAGGAATAATGTAATGATGATACCGGGGCAAAAGGTTATTTATGATATAGTGCGGGAAAAGGTCGTTGTGAAAGAAGTCAATGTAGACGTGGAAACATGTTGGAAGGACGGACGCTTGATTTTCAGGAACACTCCGTTTGAAGATATATTGAAGAGTTTGAGCAAAAGGTATAATGTGGAATTCATTCTGAAAAAGGCTTCATTGAAGCAGAATTCCTTTACGGCTACATTTACCAAACAACGTTTGGAGCGAATATTGGACCACTTCCGAATATCCTCGAATATTCATTTCAAGTTTGTTGAAGATGGTGATGTGAATGCCGAGAGACAGGTAATAGAAGTTTATTAACCCTTTAAAAAGTAGTATGATGAAACACAAGTCCGTTTAGAAAAACATGCAGGAAAATGTTGGCGCATTTTCCTGCATGAAACACAGTAACTTTTAAATATCTGTTTGGCGACAGATAAAGCAACTTTATTTTTTCACTAGAAATCAATACAAAATTATGAAAAACAATGTTTGTATCCAATCATTTAGGGCAAAAAGTGTCCTGATGAGATGCATGAAAAAAATTCCTCTTGCTATGAAATGTGCATTCTTTATGTTATTTTGTTTAGTGAGCATGGCATTTGCCAATGATGGTTATGCCCAAAAAACGATGTTGAATATTGCTCTTAATAATAAAACTGTTGACGAAATCCTGACAGAGTTAGAAAAAGGTACAGAATTTGTTTTTTTTTATAATAATAAACAGATTGATGTTAAACGCCGAGTAACAATAAAAGCTGCTAATAAGTCTATATTTAAAGTTTTAGATGAGATATTTAAGGGAACGAATATAGCTTATAAAGTATTAGATCGTAATATAGTTCTTTATGATAAGGCTACTGAGACTGATGGGGTATCAGCTGTTCGACAAGTATCAACGATTAAAGGTTCTGTTAGTGATACAGCAGGTGAGCCGATTATTGGAGCAAGTATTCTCGTACAAGGAACCACTAATGGGGTTATTACTGATATAGATGGTAACTTTATTTTAAATAATGTGGCTTCTGGTGCAACACTTGTTGTGAGTTATGTTGGATATAAGACACAAAATATCAGTATTTCTGGTAAGACATCTTTCAATATAGTACTAGTAGAGGATACTGAGATTTTGGATGAAGTTGTGGTAGTAGGTTATGGTATCCAAAAAAAAGAATCGTTGACTGGTGCTGTCACAGCAATTAAAGCTGATGAAATTGCAACTACTAAAACGGAAAATTTGATTAGTAATATTCAAGGTAAGATGCCGGGGTTATTGATTCGTCAACGAACTGGTGAGCCTGGTACTTTTGATAATATGGTCAGTATTCGTGGATATGGCACGCCACTTGTTGTTATTGATGGTATTACACGGGATGGTACAGAAGAGCTGGCGCAATTGAGTTCGGAAGATATTGAAAGTATTTCTATATTAAAGGATGCTTCTGCTGCCATTTATGGTATGAATGCTGCCAATGGTGTGATTATTGTCACGACGAAGAAAGGAGTTGCCGAAAAAACGCGTGTGTCCTATTCTGCCTTGTTTGGTGTGAAAAATCCCACAGCTATGGAAGAGACAGTTGATGCCTATACATATCGTATGATGGCCAATGAGAGAGCACGTAATGATCAGGCTGCAGCTGCATATACTGATGATATTTTGGAGAAGTATAGGATAGGGGCTCCCGGTTATACAGATCATGATTGGATTGATATGTTTATGAATAAGTTAGCTTTCCAGCAGTCACATAATATATCAGTAAGAGGTGGATCTGAACGAGTGAAATATTATGTTAGCTTCGGATATACTGGCGATAATGGTCTATTGAAAAGTGGTATTCAGTATTATCACAGATATAATCTGAGAAGCAATTTGACTGCTGAAATAACTAAGGGATTAAATTTGAATGTAAATGTATCGGGACGTTGGGATGAAACCCAGAGACCTCGTGAAGACTTTCAGTGGACATTTAAGACTTTAATGGTCAATGATCGTGGTATCGGAACCCATACAATGAATAATCCAGAACATTTATCAAATATTGGTCCGGAGGGAAAGAATCCATTTGCATTAGTTGATCCAGACCTTGACGGTTACCGCAGAAATAGAGGATTAACCTATTCTGCTGATGTCGAATTAAGCTGGAAACTTCCGTTTGTACAAGGATTGACTTTAAGTGCATTAGGATCTTTTGATGGGAATAATCGTAACAATTCTGAGCTGCAAAAATCATATCAACTATTTGATTATTATACTGATGAACCTTCGGGAAAGTATGGTACAGATAAATATTCGAATACAATGAATCTTTATCAAAAAATTTATGGACGTGCACAAGCCAATTATATGCGTTCTTTTAATTTGCATAATTTAAATATAACTGCTGTTGCTGAACTGAGTGGCACTCGTCGTGATAATTTAAGTGGAGCCCGTCAATATTCGGAACTATTTACAAATGATATATTAGATCAAGCTAGTTCTGGAACAGCAACTAATTCTGGTTATCGTCGTTTGGGGCGGTTGGCTGCATATTTGATGCGCGTGAATTATGATTATGCCGGAAAGTATTTGGTAGAAGCTGTGGCACGTTATGACGGTTCTTATCGTTATGCACCGCGCCATAGGTGGGCTTTTTTCCCTTCTTTCAGCGTAGGTTGGCGTATTTCTGAGGAAAGTTTTATTAGGGAGAAGTTACCATTTATTACCAACTTGAAGTTAAGGGCTTCATTTGGTAAGAGTGGTTATGATGCCGGTGATGCATTTCAGTACATATCTGCTTATACAGCAGGTTCTTTAGGATATGTGTTTGATGGTAATAGTCAGGTTACGGGTATGGTGGCACCTGGTGTAGTTACGGATAACCTTTCATGGGTTACTTCAACAATATCTAATGTGGGATTGGATTTTGATTTGTGGAATGGAAAACTAAGTGGGTCTATTGAATGGTTTAACCGTAAGAATGAAGGTATTTTAGCTGACCGGGTACAATCGGTTCCTAATACATTTGGAGCGAGTTTTCCACAAGAAAACCTTAATTCTAACCAAAATAGAGGATTTGAAATTTCGTTAGGACATAGAGGTAAGGTGGGTAAAGATTTTGAATACTCGGTATCTGCCAATTTCACTTATGCACGTGAGAAGAATTTGCATGTAGAACATGGTGAATATACAAGCTCTATGGATAGATGGCAGAATGGTTCTGAGAATCGTAATCAGAATGTAATGTGGTTATATAAATATGATGGACAGTATACCTCTCTGGAACAATATGAAACAGCCCCTTTATTGGGTGGCAATTTGGGTAATTCCAAAATGCTTCCTGGGAGTTTCAGATTATTGGATTTGAATGGTAATGGCATGATTGATTGGAATGATCGTGTTCCCGAATTTTGGGCTACTGGAGCTAATCCTCCGATTCAGTATGGTTTGACGTTAGCTGCTTCTTATAAAAATTTTGATTTGAATATGCTTTTCCAAGGTGCTTCTGGTTATTCTATTGGCTATGCTAATGATGATGTATGGGGATATGGTGCAAAAACTAATAAAACTTATTTGTTAGAGAAGTTTATGGATCGTTGGCATACAGTGAATGTTACGGATGATCCATATAATCCTTCTACACAGTGGGTTGCAGGATATTATCCTGCATTGCGCTCCGATTTCTCAAATACTACTGATAATGGTAATCAGTGGAATAATGGCATTTCCTTCTGGAATCCATTAGCAACTTATCTTCGTTTAAAGAGTTTGGAAATAGGTTATACTTTGCCTAAGTCACTTATGAAAAAAATAGGTATTAATAGTGCCCGTTTTTTTGTTAATGGTTCTAATTTATTCACTTTATGTAATCGTATGTTGAGAAATGCAGACCCAGAACGTGAGGAAAGGGATTGGGGAGCGAATCTTGCATATCCGTTGATGAGATCATATAACTTTGGATTGAATATAAACTTTTAATGTAAATATATTATGAAAAAAATATTTTTATCAGTATTGTCTTTTTGTACCCTAATAGGACTTTTGGGTTGCAATGCTTTTTTAGAATTGGAACCGTTAGATAAAGTTTCAGGTGAGCAATTGACAGAAACAGAAGGAGGATTAAAAGCTTTGTTGGCAAATATATATACTTTAATGCCTATCGAAGATTTTACTTATCGTCCTAATGCTGGATTTAATCAACGTGGATATGACGGAGTGAATGCGACGTCAAATATTGCTTTCTTTACAGATGAGGCTACTCGTAGTGACGGTGCGCAAGGTATAGGTCCGGAAGGATTTGATTATTGGCCTTATAGTGATATTCGTCAGGTGAATATCTTTATGGAAAATGTAAGGAAAGCTCGAGAAAAAGGAACTATTTCAGAAGATAGTGCAAATCGTTTACTTAGTGAGGCTCATTTTGTACGTGCATATATTTATTATGGTTTGGTAAAAAGATATGGTGGTGTACCTTTAGTGGAGCATGTGCAAGATGATGAATATGTCCCTGGTAATCCCTCTTCTCTTGCTATTCCTCGTAGTACGGAATTGGATACGTGGAAGTTTGTATTGACGGAATGTGATCTTGCTGTAGAGAATCTTCCAGAAGTTGTTTCTTCTACGGATGGGGTTTATCGTGCTTCTAAATGGGCTGCTTATGCATTGAAATCAAGGGTGGCTCTTCATGCGGCTTCTGTAGCAAAATATTGGGATAAGGCTCCATTAGCTGGTGAAGCTGTAACACAGAAATTGATAGGGGGAATGAGTATATCGGATGCGGACGCATTTTATAAAGAATGTATTTCTGCTTCTGAGATAATTATTGCCCAGTCAGGAAAATCTATTTATAAACCAAACCCTATATCGAGTGAAGAGGCTGTTACAAATTTTCAGCAGTTGTTCCGTAATGATAAGAATGAAGAAGTGATTTTCAGTAAAGCTTATTTGGATGGGACAACCAACTCTAATCAAGGCCATAGTTATGCACAATTTTATATCCTTTCTCAAGTAAATACGGGGGGAGCATTAAAGTATGGGCGTTTTAATCCGACTTTAGATATAGTTGATTTATTTGAAGATTATACTGATGACGGTATAGGAAAAAGCGCAAATATTGTGACTCGTACTGATGGTAATGAAGATTATGTAATTACTTATTTTAATAATGTAGAGGCCAATAAAACACAGTTAATGTCTATACCTTTCAAGAAATATGATGATTTATATACACCTTTTGCAGATAAAGACGCACGTTTGTTGGCTAGTATTATTGTTCCTGGCTCTTCTTATGGTGGTACACGGATTATTATACAAGGTGGTCTTATAGAAGTAGATAATAATTATATTGCTTATTCTAACGAGTCGGCTGTCGGAAAGGATGGAAAGACATATTATGGTTTAGGAGCTGCTGGGCAGACATTGTTCTCAGGTTTTCTAAATGTAGGTAGTTCTGAGGATGCCAACTGGACTGCAACAGGTTTTTCTGTTCGTAAATATATGCCTGAAGGTGAGAATATATCAGGTTTAGACAATTCTTCTACTACTTCTTATATTGATATGCGTTTGGCAGAAATATACTTAAATTATGCAGAGGCTGTGGTAGAAAATAGTAGTGGATATGGAGATCAAACATTAGCTAAGCAATATATAAATGCATTGCGTCATAGAGCAGGGCATATTGATAATATACCTTTAACATTGGAGAATGTTTTGAAGGAACGTCGTGTAGAATTAGCTTTTGAGGGAAAACGTTTTTGGGATATGATGCGTCGAAGAGAGTTTCATACGGAGTTTAGTGGAAATAGAATTCGTAAGGTTTTGATTCCTATGCTTGACCTGCGTGAACCAACTCCAAAATATGTTTTTGTGAGGGCAAATTACTTTACGGATGAATCAAAAGGTGGTTATACATTCCAATCTACAAGTTATTATAGAGGGATTCCGGGTATCAATACAAATGGATTAGTTCAGAATCCTGGTTATTAACACAAAACATTTAAATAATTATGAAAAAGATATTATTATTAATTTCATGCTGTTTTTTTGCATTAGTTTCATGCGAGATTGATAATTATGATGGGCCAGATGCTTCAATTCATGGTTCTATTATTGATGAGGTGACTGGAGAATTGGTTGGTACTGATATTGAGAATGGTTCTTCTATCATAGTAAGGGAGCATGGATTTACTAATCCGGCCGATCAATATTGGTCTATTATGAATACAGGTGAATATCGTAATAATATGGTATTTGCTGCTACATATGACGTTAGATTTGAGAATTGTAACTTTTATCCTTTTGAGATAAAAGATTTTGTAATAAATGATGGTGATAATTTTTATGATTTTAAAGTAACTCCTTATCTTCGCATAAAGAATCCTGATATTGTAAAAAATGGTAATGTTATAACTGCAACTTTTTTTCTTGAAACTGGTAAGCCGGAAGTGAAAGTCAAAGAAGTTCAGTTGTTTGCATTCTCAGATAAATGGGTTGGAAACAATGTAAAATATTCTTTGAATGGTGGTAGTGATAAGATTACAATTTCACCAAGTGAGACGGTTGTTTCCTCTAAAAAATATACTTTAACAATTGACTTGGAGAAAAATACAAATGTTTTCAAGTATAGTAAGAACTATTATTTTCGAATTGGTGCTTTAGCTGATGTATCTGGTGTAGGGACTGTACGGCATAACTATGCACCATTAGTAGTCATAAAATTATAAAAAATAGCAGAAAAAGCGTTCTGCTTTATGGTTGAACGCTTTTTTAATCATATATAAAATGAAACCATGAAAAAAATCAGAATTATATTTTTGATATTTATAGGGTTAATATGTATGCAACTTTATGCTGTTCAGCAAAACTCTATCTACACGTTAAAGCCTAATGATCCTGAGGCTTTTTATTTTACCCCTGAAAATTATCAGATAAAGGCTGATGGAAAGATGGATGTATCAGATGCCTTACAAGCTGCTATAAATCAGGTTAAGAAGGAAAAGAACTTTGGTATACTTTTTATTCCTGAGGGAAAGTATAAAATTAGTAAGACAATTTATGTTCCAGGTTCTATTCGCTTGATTGGTTATGGAAAAAAACGTCCGGAATTTATTCTCGCTAAAAATTCTCCTGGGTTTCAAGAAGAAGTCTCGATAGATAAAGGAAAGGCTAATTATATGTTTTGGTTTACCAGTAGTTTGGTAGAAAAAGGGCAAGTCCCTCGTGATGCAAATGCCGGTACTTTTTATAGTGCAATGTCCAATATCAATCTTCGTATTGAAGATGGTAATCCCCATGCGGTAGCATTGCGTACACACTATGCGCAGCATAGTTTTATCAGTTATGTCACAATATATATTGGTAAAGGTAAGGCAGGGCTGTTCGATGTCGGTAATGAAATGGAAAACGTTGCTTTTTACGGGGGAGATTATGGCATTTATACGACAAAAGCTTCTCCCGGATGGCCGGTAATGATGGTCGACTCTTATTTTGAGGGACAACGTGTAGCTGCTCTTCGTTGTCAGGAGTCCGGTTTGGCAATGGTGAATCTGTATGCCAAGAATGTTCCGGCTGTATTTGATATTGACCCTAATTATTGCGACAAGTTATTTTTGGAAAACAGCTATTTTGAAAATGTAAGTGGTCCGGCAGTGGTGATTACCAACGAGAACAACAGCAACAATCAGATAACCTTCCGCAATGTATATTGTAAGAATGTACCGACCTTGGCGAAATATACCCGTAGCAATACGGCCACCCATGTTGCTCATAAAATCTATAAGGTAAAGTCATACGACCACGGCTTGCAGATGGATAACATGGTGGATATGCCGGAATATGAAACGTTGGTTGATATTGAACCGATACAGAAGATGCCGGTTGCCCAACTGATGGACATCCCTGCACTGCCTGCAATGGCAACATGGGTAAATCTGCGCGAACTCGGTGCAAAGGGAGATGGGGAAACGGATGATACGAAGGCCATCCAGGAGGCTATTGACAAGTATGATAATATCTATGTACCCCAGGGCTGGTATCGCATTACCGAAACTTTGAAGATGAAGCCCGATACCAAGTTGATAGGCCTGCATCCTTTTGGCACTCAGTTCCGGCTAGACGAAAGTACTGCTGCATTCAGTGGTTTTGGCGGTCCGAAAGCGATGGTGGAATCTTCGGAAGGCGGTGCAAATATGCTGGTGGGCATTGGTATCAATACCGGCGGTTATAACTATCGTGCTGTAGGTGTGAAGTGGATGGCAAATGCAGATTCTTATATGAATGACGTGAAGTTTGTAGGCGGGCATGGCGGTTTATGGAAACCTAAACCGGGTGTTGAGGAACCACGTGGCCGGTGGAACAGACCGGCTCGTATCAGCTCTCCCGATAATCCGGTAGCGGCTTCGGGCATGGATCTTGCTTGGGACAACCAGTATTGGAGTCTGTGGGTGACCAACAACGGTGGCGGCACCTTTAAAGACATCTGGACAGCAAGCACATATGCCACCAATGGTTTCTATGCCAACAATACTTCTACTCCGGGGCGTATCTATGCCATGTCCATCGAGCATCATGTAAGAAATGAAGTACGTTTCAACAAGGTGTCCAACTGGAAGGTGTATTGCATGCAAACCGAGGAAGAGAGCCGCGAAAGTACCGATTGCCAACCGATAGAGATGGACGACTGCAAAGATGTGACCTTTGCAAACTTGTATATGTTCCGCGTTATCCGTGTCAATGAACCGTATCACAGTTCTGTACGTATCCGCAATTGCGAGAACATCGCATTTCTGAACCTGCATAACTATTCTCAGATTAAATATACGAATAACATTGCAGTGTTCGATGTCAACAAAGACATTGACATCCGCCCGTGGGAACTTTCTCGCTTGATTGTAACCGGAAAAGAACCTCATCAGCAACCGTTAGGCAATGAAATAGGTAAGGTGAACCAATTGGCTTCCGATTTGGAATTTGCCGAAGGCATTGCGCGCGACAGTAAAGGTAACATTTACTTCTGCGACCATCGGATGCGTCGTATCTTTAAATGGTCGGTAGAGACAAACAGCTTGTCGCTGCTGGCAGATTTCCCGTGGAAACCCTCCAACCTGGCTTTTGATTCAGAAGATAATCTATTGGTATTGTTCAGATATGATGCGCAGCCGGGATATCTGATTAATGGTAAACCGGAGGAAATGCCGGTAATGCCTGATACAAAAGGTACTTCTTTCAGCGGATATGGTAATTCCGCATATACAATGAGAGTCTACTCCATTGACCCGGAAAATCCGGAAGAGACCATCAAACTGTTGCCGCGTGTTCCGATGGGTCAAGTGAAGAACGTGTATAAGGCTCTTTATCCTTCTAACCGTTGGAGAGACTTCCACGATTTCAATGCGGTGTCGGTCTATGTTCCTGAAATGTGCTTCCTGGCACCGGATGGAAAAACTATCATTCCTCATTATTTCGACTTGTCACGTAGTTCTTCCTTGCTGGAAGCCTATCCGGGAAAGCCTTTCTATACCTCTGATGAATATGACCGCAGAATGGTGAAGATGGATGTGGCCAATGACGGCACGCTCTCCAACTTGAGCTATTTTGTGGAGCAGGGCGAATTTGGTTCTGCTGTAGATAAGGAAGGGAACTTGTATGTGGCTGACGGAGAAATATATGTATTTGATAAGGATGGCAAGAAGAAAGGGATGATTCGTGTTCCCGAACGTCCGTCCACATTACAGTTTGGCGGTAAGGATGGCAATACATTGTTTGTCACAGGCCGTTCCAAGTTCTTTGGTGTACGTATTAAATAAGGAAAATCCATATTAAAACAATCTGTGTAATGAGAAATTATCAAATAATGAGATACCTGCTGATAGTCTGTTGGATTATCTGTAATATGTCGTCCGGGTGGGCGGTAGGGGGTGGTTCCGCCTATACGCAAAGACCGGACGATCCGGAAGCATTCTACTTTACCCCGGAGAATTACGGCTTCAAGGCTGATGGAAAGTCCGACGTGACCGATGCGCTTCAAGAGGCAATCAATCAGGTGAAGCGCGAAAAGAATTTTGGGATACTGTTTCTGCCGGAAGGAAATTATCGCATTAGCAAGACGATTCAAATTCCCTCATCCATTCGGCTGATTGGTTATGGGAAGAAACGGCCGGTGATTTATTTGGGAGCCGATACACCCGGTTTCCAGACTACTCAAAATTATATGATATGGTTTACGGGAGGGCTGGCACAAGAGGGCAGGAAGCCTTCGGATGCCGGTGCAGGTACTTTCTATAGTGCGGTGTCCAATGTGGATTTCCGTATAGACAAAGGTAATCCTCAAGCCGTCGCCATTCGTGCGCATTTTGCCCAGCATGGATTTATCAATCATTGCGACATTCGGATTGGTTCGGGAAAAGCCGGCATGTATGATGTGGGCAATGAACTGGAAGACGTCAGGTTCTATGGCGGTGAATATGGGATAATTTCTTCCAGGACTTCTCCGGGATGGCCTATGATGATGGTCGATACTTACTTTGAGGGGCAGAGAAAAGCGGCTGTCTATTCAAAAGAGGTGGGGTTTGCCATCGTCAATATGCATGTGAAGAATACGCCCGTTGCCTTTGAAATGGCAGAGAATCTGGCAGACCGCCTTCATGTGGAGAATTCGTTGTGGGAGAATATTTCGGAAGCCGGTGTCAGGGTAAGCGTAGAGGGAAATACTTTTTCGCAATTGAATCTGGTGAATGTGGATTGCAGGAATGTTCCCGTACTGGTGGACTATGCTCAAAGTGGAAAGAAAGTTGCCGGAAAAGCAAAAATGTACAGAGTCAAGGAGTTTACTTACGGTCTGGTGTATCAGGATTTGAATGATGCTTCTTCTTTCAGGGAAATATGTGAAATAGAGCCGGTGGCAAAACTGCCGGTTCCATTTGGCAAGGACCTTCCGGTTCTTCCGGCAATGGAGACATGGGTCAATATCCGCGACTTAGGGGCAAAAGGTGATGGCGAGACTGATGATACGGAAGTTTTTGAGAAAGCTGTCTCTTTGCATAAAAACATCTATGTGCCCCAGGGTTGGTATCGCCTGACGAGAACGTTGAAGCTGTCTCCCGGTACTAAGCTGATTGGGCTGCATCCTTTTGGGACTCAATTTCTGTTGAAGGAAAGCGAGCCTGCATTCAGTGGTTTCGGCATGCCTGTGCCTTTGGTTGAATCTTCCGAAGGCGGCGACGACGTGCTGAATGGCATAGGTATTAATACCGGTGCGTATAATTACCGTGCTGTCGGCTGTAAATGGATGGCGGGTGAGCGTTCGTACTTGAATGATGTGAAGTTTGTAGGCGGGCACGGCACCTTGCGCAAACTGGCTCCGAATGTTTCCGGACAGTCGTCTTACCGCAGGGGCGAGCGTCGAATTAGTTCCCCGTCTTCTCCGGTCATGGAGACCGGTAAGGATATGGCTTGGGACAACCAGTATTGGAGTTTGTGGATTACAAACAATGGCGGCGGGACAATTAAGGATGTTTGGACAGCCAGTACGTATGCTGCCAGTGGGCTTTATATTAGCGAAACGAAGACTCCGGGACGTATTTATGCCATGTCTTTGGAGCATCATGTCCGTACTGAAGCCCGTTTCCATAATGTGGCCAACTGGAAAATTTATGCTTTCCAGTTTGAGGAAGAAGGTCGTGAAGGGCCTGATTGTTATATGGCAGAAATGTCCAATTGTCAAAATATCGAAATGGTAAATGTGTGGATGTATCGCGTGATCCGTGCCTTTATGCCGAAGAGGATAGGTTTCCGCATATGGGATTGCAAGAATATCACTTTCCGTAATATGCACAATTATACGCAGATATTGCCAGTCATAGAGTTTCCTATATATGATATGAATAAGAAGTTGCCCGTTTATTCGTGGGACTTTGCCCGTCTCACTGTTTCGGGTAGCGAGAAGAGCCTTCGCCTTTCCTGCACGGTCATGGACAAGCCTGTGAAGCTGGCTACCGGTTTTGAACTGGCCTCCGGAGCTACTACCGACAGTAAAGGAAATATCTACTTCTGTGAAAACCGTCTGAAGAAAATCTATAAATGGTCGGCAGACACGGAGCAGATTACTTTGATAGCCGATTATCCCTGGAAACCTTTTACATTGGCCACTGATACGCAAGACAATCTGCTGGTTATTTTCCGCTATGACCCTCAGCCGGGTTATCTGGTGAACGGCAAGCAGGAAACGGTAGTGCGCTTGCCGGATGATAATCCGATGTACAGTGGTTGGGGTAACAGTGGCTGGAGTGCTTGGGGGTATTCTTTTAATCCGGATAACGTGGATGCTACGATGAAGCCTATGCCACGTGTCGTTACAGCCGGTATGAAGAATATACAGAAAGTCATTCACCCTTCCAGTCGTTGGAGAGGTGACTTTGACAAGGTGGTTGCCAGTATGCCTGAGTATAGTTTTGTCGCTCCGGATGGCGTGACAATTATTCCGGATACCTATGATTTGGGACGTTCTTGTGCTTTGACTGTTACAGTTCCCGGTCAGTCAGAACCGGTTTATATTGTAAATGAGATGAATAAAACGACAGTACAACTTTCCGTTGGTGTGGATGGCCGTTTGACAGAACAAGGAATAATATGTCCTTATGGCCAATACAGTAATGTGACCGATGCTGATGGGAATGTCTATGTTGCTGATGGTGAAATATTTGTCTATGACAAATATGGTAAAGAGCAGAGACGTATTCAGATAGAAGAACGCCCGATTTCCTTGGCAATTGGTGGAAGGCAGAAGGATATACTTTTTGTTACCACCTCAAGTTCTTTCTATGGAATTAAGATACGTTAGGTATTGGTGTAGGTAAAAAAAGAATTAGCCCCTGCGGTTGTTTTATATCGCAGGGGCTAATTTATTATAAGAAGGTCTCTTTTCCTTATAGGCTGATTGTTTGGAATATTATTTTTCCAGCAGCTCTTTCAGAAAAGAATCCAGTTCCTCATCCAATCCTTTCAGTAGCTCTTCATTGACCAATAGAGTATCATCATCCATCAGCAACAGTTCTGCTATTGTTTCTCTATCATCATCCACCAGTACAAAAGAGAATGGTTTCAGAATAGTCAGCTTGTCGAACTTTCCTTCATTTTTCATGTTGCAGAGCAGTGAGGACAAGATACGCTCTACATTTTCGTAGAAATCATCTCCCTCGTATGTCATCCATTCTTCAATGGTGGTATTGGCTAGCTCCTTGTCTTCATCATCAAAGATAGACAGTTCGCCCGAATTCTGATTCGGTTGCAGATGAATGTCTGTAACGATAGTCTGTTCGCAACCGCAGGTGTATTTGCCGATTGCTTTTTTAAGAGTGTCCTCCAAGAGTGCTAATGACGATTGACTGAGCTTCATAATAACTTTCTTTTCTTAATGGTTGTTCAAAGGTATAAAAAAAACGGTTATCTCTGCATCATTTGACTAAAAATCATCATCAAATCTGTTCATTTGCATGTTCAGGCGTGCCATTCCCTCTTTTCGTTTCTCCAATTCGTCTACATACATGCTGATAAAGATGTAATAGGAGATGGTTCCATCATGTATTTCGCCTGTCTCTTTTTTGTCTGTCTTGCTTTTCTCACGGGCAAGGGTTTGCGCTTTTAATGCCCATTCCAAGGCAGTATCTATGCTGTCTTGCATTTCGTAGCCCAAAGCGGTGTTATAGGCTGCATACATTTTCTGTTTTCCTTTTTTTGTTTCGTAGGTCTGCTTCCAGAGTTCTACTGCTTTACTCCAATTTTCTTCTTTGGCATATACGGCTGCATCACGCATATTTACAGAACCACCACTGAAGAGATAGCGGTTACCGGTTTTCCAATAGGGGAGTAGATGTCTTACCGGAACTGTTCCTGCAAATTCAGATGCTTGCTTCACCATGTCTTCTTCGCTGATGAGGCGGGAACGTACTGACGCTTCACCATTTCCTGCCTCTTCCCAGAAAATACTGTCATTGCTGTTGACGGTTACCATAGGACCTTTGCGGTTAGGCAAATATATTCTGACGGTAGGATATACCTTTACATCCACTGTGCCGAGGAACACACCCCAGTTGGGCATATAACTTATCTTGCGATTGGAACGCATTTGTATGTTTTCCAGGGCTATCAGGAAATCTACGTCCAAATTCTGTGTAAGTTCCAGTACTTCATCCCTCGATAATGTGCTTTCGCGGGGATTGATGTCTTTACTCCGGAGGGCAGAGTCGCATATCACAACCTCTTCAAAGTAGTTTTCGTTGGCAAGGGCCTCTGCAAGGGATTCGGTTGTTATTGCGGCGTCTCCATTGTAGTAGTTGGTGAGGCGTGCCACCTCATTCTCACTTTTTTTCTGTTCTTCCTCACTGATGATGAGTTTGTTGTCCGGTACGTTTGGCATGTTGTTGACAACAGCCACACGTTTCAGTGTTGCCGGGAAACTGACTTCTGCCGGAAGCATATAATCAATGGACAGTTGTTCTACACTCTGGCAGCTGCCTAACAGCAGAGACCCCATCAATAACAGACAATAGTGATATTTGGTCATAGTCTTTGGTTTTGTTCTTTGGAGCAAAAGTACTCTTTTAGCTGAATATTCAAAAGCTGGAACGAATAAAAAATGTGATAATGTGGCAGGAGAAAAAGTGATAGGGTGATAAAAGATACCTGACGGTATCATCTTATCACCCTATCGCCTTATCATTTTATAGCTTTGATTTATGCATTCCTTCCGTGGCAGTTTTTGTATTTCTTACCGCTTCCGCAAGGACAAGGATCATTGCGTCCTACGGTCTTCTCGGCACGGATAGGTTCGCGTCTTGGTTGTTCACGTGTATCTTGTGCCGCAGCGGCCTGCTGGTTCGGGTCATTCAAATCAACCTTCTGTTCGCGATACTTGCTCATATCCTGGCGTTGTTCCGGAGCAGCCTGGCGCACCTCTACTTGGTGGGGAGTCTGGGGAGCCTCAGGGGCTTCAGCCGGAGCCTCTTGTACCGGGATTTGTCCACGCATCAGGATAGAGATGGTCTGGTTATTGATTTTGTTGACCATTGCATCAAACAAGTTCACAGATTCCAGTTTGTAAATCAGTAGCGGGTCTTTCTGCTCGTAACTTGCATTCTGCACGGAGTGTTTCAGCTCGTCCAGCTCGCGCAGGTTTTCTTTCCATGCTTCGTCGATAACATGCAGCAAGATGGATTTCTCGAATGACTTCACCACCTCCTTACATTCTGTCTCGTAAGCTTTCTTCAGGTTGCAGGAGATGTTGTACATACGTTTTCCGTCTGTGATGGGGATAAGTATGTTTTCGTACATGTGTCCCTGCATTTCGTATACTTGCTTGATGACCGGATAGGCTATCTGTGCCATACGTTCTGTCTTGCGCTTGAAGAGTTCCATGGCAGCGTCAAAAGTTCTGTCTGCCAGTTTTTCTTTCTTCTCATTACGGAATTCCTCTTCGGTGAAAGGTACTTCCATGGCAAGCGTCTGGAGCACATCCATCTTGCAGTTTTCATAGTCGGGTGCTTCGACGGCGTTGGCACAACGGTCCCAAATCATGTTCACGATATCCATACCGATACGTTCGCCCATCAAAGCGTGGCGGCGTTTGGTGTAGACTACTGTACGTTGCTTGTTCATCACGTCGTCATATTCCAACAGACGCTTACGGATGCCGAAGTTGTTTTCCTCAACTTTCTTTTGCGCACGTTCAATGGATTTGGAAATCATGCCGTGTTCAATCATTTCACCTTCTTTGAAACCCAGTTTGTCCATTACACTGGCAATGCGGTCACTGGAGAACAAACGCATCAGGTCATCTTCCAAAGATACGAAGAATACAGAAGAACCCGGGTCGCCTTGACGTCCTGCACGACCACGTAACTGACGGTCCACACGGCGTGATTCGTGGCGTTCTGTACCGATGATGGCAAGACCGCCTGCAGCTTTCACTTCCGGACTCAGCTTGATGTCGGTACCACGACCGGCCATATTGGTAGCAATGGTTACAGCACATTTCAAACCGGCAGTAGCCACAATATCCGCTTCTTTCTGATGCAGTTTGGCATTCAATACACTATGTTCAATCTTACGCATGGTGAGCATTTTGCTCAACATTTCAGAGATTTCAACAGAAGTGGTACCCACCAGTACGGGGCGTCCTGCTGCCACCATTTTTTCTATCTCTTCGATGACTGCTTTATATTTTTCACGTTTTGTCTTGTAAACGCGGTCATTCATGTCGTTACGGGCAATGGGGCGGTTGGTCGGAATAACCACTACATCCAGTTTGTAAATGTCCCACAACTCGCCGGCTTCTGTTTCTGCCGTACCGGTCATACCGGATAGTTTGTGGTACATACGGAAATAGTTCTGTAATGTAATGGTGGCAAAAGTCTGGGTGGCAGCTTCTACTTTCACGCCTTCTTTGGCTTCGATGGCTTGGTGCAAACCGTCAGAATAACGACGTCCTTCCATGATACGTCCCGTCTGCTCATCCACAATCTTCACTTGGCCGTCGATTACCACATATTCGTCATCTTTCTCGAACATGGTGTATGCCTTCAACAGTTGGTTGATGGTATGCACACGTTCGCTTTTGATGGCATAGTTGGTCATCAGGGCATCCTTCTTTTCAAGGCGCTGTTCGTCTGTCAGCTCTGTTTCGTTTTCCAAGGCAGAGAGTTGCGCTGTGATATCGGGGAGTACGAAGAAAGTGGGGTCCTCTACATTGCTACTAATCAAGTCTACGCCCTTGTCTGTCAAATCCACGCTGTTCATTTTCTCTTCGATAACGAAGTACAGCGGGTCAGTCACCTCGTGCATGCGCTTGTTGTTCTGCTCCATGTAGATTTCTTCGGTCTTCAGCATACCGGCCTTGATGCCTTGTTCGCTGAGGAACTTGATGAGTGCCTTGTTCTTGGGCAGGCACTTGTGACTGCGGTACAAAGCGAGGAAGCCTTCTTCCTGGTCTTTCTTATCGTTCGATGCAATCAGGCGCTTGGCATCGGCCAGGTATTGGGTAGCCAGTTTTTTCTGAGCTTCTACCAGACGTTCTACTTGTGGGCGGAGCTGTTCGAAGAGTTGGTCATCGCCTTTGGGAACCGGTCCGGAGATAATCAGCGGAGTACGGGCATCATCAATCAATACTGAGTCCACCTCATCGACAATGGCATAATTATGTTGGCGTTGTACCAGGTCTTTGGGGCTGATAGCCATGTTGTCACGCAGGTAGTCGAAACCGAATTCATTGTTTGTACCGAACGTGATGTCTGCCAGATAAGCTTTGCGACGGGCATCAGAGTTGGGCTGGTGCTTGTCGATGCAATCTACACTCAAACCGTGGAACATGTAAAGAGGACCCATCCATTCGGAGTCACGTTTTGCCAGATAGTCGTTCACTGTTACCACGTGCACGCCGTTACCAGTCAGGGCATTGAGGAATACCGGTAGGGTAGCTACCAATGTCTTACCTTCACCGGTTGCCATTTCGGCAATCTTACCTTTATGTAGAACCACACCGCCGAATAGCTGTACATCATAATGTACCATGTTCCATACAGTATCGTTGCCACCTGCTATCCAATGGTTCTGGTAGATGGCTTTATCGCCTTCGATGCGTACAAAGTCTTTAGTGGCAGCCAGTTGGCGGTCAAAATCGGTAGCTGTAACCACTATTTCTTCATTTTCAGAGAATCGTTTGGCTGTTTCCTTTACAATAGAGAAAGCGGTGGGTAATACTTCGTCCAGCGCTTTTTCATAAATCTCCAATATCTCTTTCTCGATTTTGTCGATTTGGTTGAAGAGGTCTTCGCGTTTTTCCAGTTCGGTATCTTCAACGCTGGCTTTCAGTTCTTCCACTTTGGCGCGTTGTTCGGCTGCCGAATCGTGGATGTAGGCTTTCAGTTCTTCTGTCTTGGCGCGTAGGGCGTCGTTGTCGAGTTTGGCTACTTCCGGGTAAGCGGCTTTGATTTTCTCCACCCACGGTTGTATCTCTTTCATGTCGCGTGTGGATTTGTTGCCGAAAATCGAGCTTAAAAATTCATTAAATCCCATTATATATTTGTTTTTATTATTATTGCTGAGTTAGTTGAGCGTGCAAAGTTACTGATTTCTATACAGATTATCCAGATTTGCACAGATTATTTTAGAATCAAAAGTCGAGGGGAGATGCTGTACTTGCATTAGGGGCGCGGATGCGCATTACACTTGCCAGGGTAGGGGCAATACGGTCGATACTGATGGGTATACGGATGATTTCAGCCTTCATTCCTCCTCCCAATAAAATGAGGGGAGCAGGAATATCGGCCGTACGTACTACATGGTTATCAGTACTATTTTCCTGCATGATAGTCCAGCCCGGAAGTATTTCAATGAGCAAATCGCCAGAGCGCTTGCGGTGAAAACCATTGCGTATACGTTCTATTTGCGGTGACCAGGGGCCCAAAAGCAGGCGATGAGCTGAATATACTTCGCTCACGCCACTGAACTGAACCAGAAATTCGGCAGATTTTTCTTGAATTTCAGTCAGGCTCAGCTGCTTGTTCTCAATAAGTTTATGGTTGAGATAGATTTGTTGGTCATAATAAGCTTCCACATATTGTCCCTCGCCATAGGATGCCATGAGGTACATGTTCAGCAGGGCGGCACAGCGGTTCAGGTAGAATTCACCACCCGGTATCCGATATACGCCCGGGTCGGCAGCTTCCGGGTCGGCATAGCCGGTGGAGGTGATGCAGAAAAGTACGTTGTGGAGCCCAACTTTACGTTCTATGAGCTCTAATAAGGAAGCTATACTACGGTCCAGCCGTACGTAGGTATCTTGCATTTCCATGGCACATTCCTGCGTACTCCGGTGGTTGTAATTTCCTGCGTAGTAAGTCAGCGATAATAGGTCGGGTACGTCATCTTGTCCGATAGTGCTCTTGTTCAGCAGCTCTTCGGTCAGCAGGTTGACTTCCTCGTTGATGAAAGGACTGGTAATCAGGCGGCGAAATTTGTTTGCCCGTTCACCGTCCAGCTTGTATTTGAATGGTTCGTTACGCCATTCGGGCAGAAATGTATAGTTGGTAAAAGGAAGTGCAGGTGTCCATACCATATCCTTGATACGGTAGTCGGGAGATTTCCGGTCGTTGTATTGACTCAGCCACCACGGAAATTCATTATAATAAGTTGTACTGCACCATTTTCCGGTATTGTTATTAAGCCAGAAGGCACCGTTCCCCGCGTGTCCGGCACCCAATATGGCGGCATCGCGGAAAGGCGCAATGGCATAAACCAGACCTTTGTTGCGGGTAGCTATTTTTAGCTCGTCGGCAATGGTGGAGGTCAGTAATTGGGAGGGGGAAGTGCTTTCGTCGGTATAGTTGCCCATGAAGTTGGGGTCTTCTACACAGTCTATGGGGCGTAGTGTACCTGCATCCAGCCACTGCTCTGCAATGATGCCGTTCATGGACGGTGTTGTCCCGGTATAGATGGCGGCAATGGCCGAGGCTCGGTCCGTTCCGCAAAAAGGAAATTCTGCTTGACGGAAGACTTTACCTTCACGCAGTAAGCGCTTAAACCCCTTTTCTCCGTATAAGGACGAAAATGCTTCCATATAGTCTGTACGCAACTGGTCAATGGTCAATGTTACCACCAGCTTTGGGGAGGCAGGCAGCGGTTGGGCTTGCAAACCACTGAATGTTAGTGCGAGTATGGAAGTTATCAGTCCTTTTTTCATTACTTTCGTTTGTATGTCAGAATGAGGTTGCTTGCAGAACGTATCAGCAAACACAGTGCCAAAGGTAATATTGCTGGCGGAATTCTCTGCGGAATTATTGCCCAAAGCCCTATAAAAAGTGTTAAAACTGCAAAGTTAACCAGCATATAGCGGCTTATTTCCCTTTTTCGTACCCTGGATAGCATGAATGGAAGGCAAAAAAGGTGAAATGGATGGAATACAAATAGTATATAATTGGGACTTACTGCCGGATGCTGTGAGAATAGTGCTAAAAATGCCAGTATACATCCAGCCATTCCGGCAACCAAGAAGAGTATGAGGTCCATGCCCCAGAGAGTTTTTCCTCTTCGTATGCCGTAAATGCTGATGCCTGCTACAAGTATCAGTAATAGCGAAGCCGACTGCATCGGTGTGATGCCTCTGCTGACGAAGTCGGCTGGTGTTTTACCCGTTACTACGATTTTTTCTTCTTTGGCAACCAGTGGCCGTGCTTGTCCTTCTTTGTCCACAATCTGCGCTTTATTGAAATACTCCTGCATGTAGAAGGGGACGAACATTGCCAGCCGGCGGTTGATGGGTTCGTCTGCTTTGCTGCCCATGCATAAGTCCATGCCGAAACGTGACCACAAATGGCCTTCACTGTATTTATACAGCAAATCCCTGAAAGAGATTCCCGTACTGTTATCAGTCATATTGTCAGCGTATTGCAGCGTGCCGTTGATGGCACGTTCTATCTGGTCTCGCGGGCGGGTGGCGCAATTGTCGTAGAAAAAATTGTAGCGGTATACTCGGTTTTCGGGGCGGTAGTTCTCTGTCAATAGTGTTATCAGGCGTTCTTTTTCTTCTTCTGTTAGGTTTAACGTCTGTTGCCAGACATCGCGTCCCAGATAGTTATATTCGGCGGCGAAATGCTCATAATCGGTCACTCCAAGTTGATAATCCGTTTCTCCCAAGGCAAAACGGAAGATGAAGTTAGGGGCGTTGAAGTTGAACATGCCGTAATTGAAGACGGCGTCAATGCCGCGCGTATAGTTCTCGTACCGTATGGCAGTGTGTCCGAATAGGGAATAAATCTCTCCTCCTGCAGCGCAAGTCAGTAGACTGACGCGCACGGAGTCTGTTGCAGCACTCTTTTGCTGTTGTGTCACCTGGGCATTCGCTGCAGGCAAACAGAAGAAAAAGATTACTATATATATATGTATAAGTAGGCTTCGTTTCATGCTGCAAACTTACGGAAAAAACTAATATTATCCCAATTTGTGATGAGGAACTAAAGTGGTTATTCGTGTTATCCCAGTCATCTGTGTCCGAAGAATCTTTTTTAATTATGAACTTGATACAATTCTTGATTCGCATTATTGGCTGTTTTGAATCAACTGCCAAGTACGAGCGGTAAGTGTTTTCTATTTACAAATGATATAGGTGAAAGAATAGTGGTATATTGAACCTGGTTCAGCCGTATACTGAATGCCATTCAATCGTATACTGAATAGGGATCGGTCGTATACTGAATGTAATGCATCTCAACTATATTGATAATCAGGTGGTTGTGGTATGGTGTTGTGGTTTTAATAAATCTCAACAAATTATTGGAGTGGCATTGTGCTTGTTTGGTACGGATATGAATAAGAATTCTTGTGCGGTTGCTCTTCTAATAAAGAGGTAGTTTCTGCTGAATTTCAATATTAATGTTATATCTTTGCGCCGCTAAATTTATGCAATACGGTGAATCTCATTATTGATATAGGAAATACAATTGCCAAGATGGCGGTGTTTGATGGTGGACGTATCGTAGAGGTGGTGTATGACTCCAATCTGACGTTGGAACGATTGCCTGAAGTGTGCCGTACATATACGATTGAAAAAGCGATAGTGGCTACTGTCATTGATTTGAGCAGAGAGGTGTTGTCGCAACTGGAAGGTATGGCTGTTCCCATTCTGTGGCTCAATGAAAAGACTTCTCTTCCGGTAGAAAACCTCTATGAAACTCCCCGGACGCTGGGGTATGATCGTATGGCGGCGGTGGTAGGAGCCAATGAGCAATTTCCTGGCAGGGATATACTGGTGATTGATGCCGGTACTTGTATCACTTATGAGTTTGTCGATGCTGCTGCCCGCTATCATGGCGGGAATATCTCTCCCGGCCTGCAGATGCGTTTCAAGGCGCTTCATCAGTTTACCGGACGGCTTCCAATGGTGACTCTTGAGGGGCGGATGGTGCCCATGGGGAAGGATACCGATACGGCTATCCGTGCCGGAGTACTGAAGGGTATTGAATATGAAATTTCAGGTTACGTTACGGCTATGAAGCATAAATATCCTGAACTTTTGGTTTTTTTAACGGGCGGGGATGATTTTTCTTTTGATACAAACTTAAAAAGTATCATCTTTGCAGACAGATTTTTAGTGTTGAAAGGATTAAATAGAATTTTAAACTATAATAATGACAGGCTATAGACAAACACTGTTAGTGCTCTTGCTTACGATATTATCAGGAGCGGCAGTCGCTCAAAATAATACGAATTCTCCCTATACACGATATGGATATGGACAGTTGTCTGAACAAGGCTCAAGTAACAGCAGGGCGATGGGTGGTATTGCCTATGGTTTACGAGACAAGTACCAGACTAACTTTGCTAATCCGGCATCCTATACGGCGGTAGATTCGCTGACTTTTATCTTTGATGGAGCAGTCTCTCTACAGAATACAAACCTCAGTAACGGCACTCTGAAACAAAATGCCAAGAATTCCAGTTTTGATTACATCACGATGCAATTTCGTGCAAGTAAATGGGCTGCCATAAGCTTGGGGTTATTGCCTTATTCGAATGTGGGATACAGCATGGGAGAGTACCGGGAAGATACGGAATTCCCAGACAAATCTACGACGGTAAGCTATTCGGGAGAAGGAGGTCTGCACCAGCTTTATTTAGGTGCAGGCTTTAAAATAATTAAAAATCTTTCCGTCGGTGCGAATTTTTCGTATCTTTGGGGAGATATAACAAGAACCGCTGCGGAAACCTTTCCGTCCAGTTCTAGTGTATTTCCTATTACAATACAGTCTAATGTGGCTGTAAAGAGCTATAAATTGGATTTTGGAGCACAGTACACCCACCAGTTTGGAAAAAAGCATGTTGCAACATTGGGAATCGTATTTTCTCCGGGGCATGATTTGAGCAACGATGCGTACGAAGTTACGCAGACTGGCAATAGTAATACGGGAGTTACCTCGGTAACAAGGGACACTATTGTTACTTGCGGCATTCCAACAACATTTGGAGCAGGTGTGACATACGTGTACGACGATCGTCTGACGGTGGGAGCGGATGTGATGTTTCAAAATTGGAGTAAAGTGAGCTATATGAATAATGACGAGGCGTTTTGCGACCGTGGAAGAGTATCCGTTGGTGCAGAATATCTGCCGAATCCTATGGGACGAAGTTATTTGTCTCATGTGAAGTATCGTTTGGGAGCTTATTACTCCAAGCCTTATTATAAGATAGACGGTGTACGTGCCGCTGATGAATATGGCATTACTGCCGGTTTTGGATTACCTATACCGAGAACCCGTTCCGTATTGAGCCTTTCTGCGCAATACGTGCGAACCAAAGGAACCCAAGCTGCGTTCTTGAACGAAAATACATTGCGTATTTGTATCGGAGTAACCTTTAACGAACGCTGGTTCTTCAAGCGTAAAGTGGATTAATGGAAATTGAATAGACAAAAATATAACAACTAAAATTTAAATACAATGAAAATTAAGACGCTTGTGGCTGTCTTGCTCCTTTCGGGTGGAGCGACCAGTACTTTCGCACAGACTGAAAATTGTAATTCGAACAGTAGTATCTCTCATGAAGCAGTGAGAGCTGGTAACTTTAAGGATGCATACGCTCCTTGTATGGCTGTATTGAAGGATTGCCCTACACTGCGGTATTATACATTTACAGATGCTCAGAAGATTTTAGTGGGTTTCTTGAGTCAGATTAAAGATAGAAATTCTGCTGATTATAAGAAGTATTTTGATGAGCTGATGGATGTGTATGACTTGAGAATGAAGTACATTCCTGAATTTGTTAACAAGGGAATGAAGGGGGTGCCGAGTGTAGCTGATGCTTTGGGTGCCAAAGCAGTGGATTATCTTCAATTTGCTCCTACTCCGGACCTTAATACAGCTTACAATTGGCTGAAAGAATCTGTCCAAGCAGAAAAGGGCGGCTCCAAAGGTGCGGTTTTACACTATTTCTTGGATGTTTCTATGCAGAAGGTAAAGGCAGATGACAATCATACTGACCAGTTCTTCCAAGACTATATTGATGCTTCCAAGTATGCGGATGATGCTATCGCAGCTGAGACCAAAGAGGCAAAGAAGGCAAACCTGCAAACTATCAAGGATAATTTGGTAGCTATGTTCATCCAGAGTGGTGTGGCTGATTGTGAATCTTTGCAGAATATCTATGGCCCTAAAGTAGAAGAAAATAAGACAGACTCTACTTTCTTGAAGAAAGCATTGAATATTTTGAAATTGATGAAGTGTAACGAAAGTGAAGTTTATTTCAAGGCTTCTGAATACATGTATCAAATTGACCCGACTGCCGATGCTGCTGTAGGTGTAGCATACATGTACTATAAAAAAGGTGACTATGACAATGCCGTGAAATACTTTGACGAAGCATTGGCTAAGGAAACCGATAATGACAAGAAAGCTGAAATGGCATATGCCACTGCTGCTGCTTTGATGCAGGCTAAGAAACTTTCTCAGGCAAGAGCATATTGCCAGAAGGCTATTAGCTTTAAGGAAAACTATGGTGATCCTTATATCTTGCTGGCACAGCTTTACGGTTCCAATCCTAATTGGACTGACGAGCCAGCTCTGAATAAGTGTACTTACTTTGTAGTAATTGATAAGTTGCAGAGAGCTAAAGCGGTGGATCCTTCAGTTACAGAACGTGCTAACGAGCTGATTAGTACTTATTCCCGTCACACTCCCCAGGCTAAAGACCTCTTTATGTTGGGTTACAAAGCTGGTGACCGTATCACTATCGGCGGATGGATAGGTGAATCTACAACTATCAGATAAAACTATGTTGCTACAACTCATCAACGTTGTTTATCATAAAAATGCGAGCATAACCATTGTCTTTGGGGCAATGGTTATGCTTCTTTTATTTTCTTCATGTTCCGGGAAGAAGAAGGAGCTGGGCGATGCCATTACCGAGCGTGATTCTATGGCGGTGATGGACACCCGCGGGGTGACTACGCTAGTGTCTGATTCCGGTGTAACACGTTACCGCATCAATACGGAAGAGTGGCTGGTCTTTGACCGGAAGAATCCTCCATACTGGGCTTTTGAAAAGGGGGTCTATTTGGAAAAGTTTGACTCTATCTTCCAAGTGGAGGCAAGTATCAAGGCCGATACAGCCTATTTCTTTAATAAGGAAGAGTTATGGAAACTGATGGGGAATGTGCATATACAGAATTTGAAAGGTGAGCAGTTTGATACAGAGTTGCTGTATTGGGACCAGCGGACACAAAGAATTTATTCGGATGAGTTTATCCGTATCGAACAGCCTGACCGTATCATTACGGGACATGGCTTTGAATCCAATCAGCAAATGACTGTTTACACGATTCGCAAGCCGGAGGGCATCTTCTATGTTGACGAAGAGGCTGCCGCAGCAGATAGCTTGCAGACTGATACCATAAATTGATAAAATGGATACCGTTATTTTTTTATTGATAACCATGGCTTTCTCCGCTTTCTTTTCAGGAATGGAGATTGCCTTTGTTTCCGTAGATAAACTGCGCTTTGAGATGGAAAGGAAGTCAGGCGTCACTTCCGGTATCATTTCCTATTTTCTTCGCAACCCGAATAACTTCATCTCGACCATGCTGGTTGGTAATAATATCGCGCTTGTCATTTATGGTATCTTGATGGCACAAATCATAGAGGTGAATCTTCTTGCCGGAATTATTTCCAACCATTTTGTAATGGTGTTGGTGCAGACTATAATTTCCACTCTTATTATTTTGGTAACCGGTGAGTTCTTGCCGAAGACTTTGTTTAAAATCAATCCCAATCTGATGCTGAGGGTGTGTGCCATTCCTTTATTTATATGTTATGTCATTCTGTTTCCTGTTTCAAAATTTGCATCGGGATTGTCGTATCTGTTCCTTCGGATATTTGGGATGAAAGTAAACAAGGAAGCGTCGGCCAAGGCTTTTGGCAAAGTGGATTTGGATTACTTCATCCAGTCGAGCATAGAGAATGCGGAAAGTGAAGAAGAACTGGATGCAGAGGTAAAGATATTCCAAAATGCGCTTGATTTTTCGAATATAAAGATACGCGACTGTATTGTACCGCGTACAGAGGTGGTAGCTGTAGATCTGACCACCACATTGGAAGAATTGAAATGTCTTTTTGTGGAGTCGGGTATTTCTAAAATCATAGTATATGATGGAAATATAGATAATGTGGTGGGATATATTCACTCGTCGGAAATGTTCAGGAATCCGGTAGACTGGAAGAATAACGTGAAGGAAGTGCCTATTGTACCCGAAACGATGTCGGCTCACAAACTGATGAAACTGTTCATGCAGCAGAAAAAAACGATTGCTGTAGTGGTGGACGAATTTGGTGGTACGGCAGGCATCGTTTCTTTGGAGGATTTGGTGGAAGAAATTTTCGGCGATATTGAGGATGAGCATGATAATACGTCCTATGTATGTAAGCAGCTGGGTGAACGTGAATATGTGCTTTCGGCCCGTCTGGAAATAGAAAAGGTAAATGAGACTTTCGGGCTCGACCTGCCGGAATCGGACGATTATCTGACAGTGGGCGGTCTGATTCTGAACCGTTATCAAAGTTTCCCGAAGCTGCATGAAGTGATTGAAGTGGATAATTATCAGTTTAAAATAATCAAGGTGACAGCTACTAAAATTGAGTTGGTAAGACTGAAAGTCATTGAATAATTTCATTTAGGCGTAATTTTTTAAAGAATAAATGGATGCGTATTAGCATTTTTTGTATCTTCGTGCGCTAAAATGAACATGTTAGGAAAATAATAATAAACAAATAAATCATATTAACTAAAATGGCAACATTACAAAACATTCGGTCTAAAGGACCTTTATTGGTGATTGTTATTGGTTTGGCGCTGTTTGCTTTCATCGCAGGTGACGCGTGGAAAGTGCTTCAGCCACACCAGTCACAAGACGTTGGTGAAGTGAACGGGGAGACAATTTCCGCTCAGGATTTTCAAGCATTGGTAGAAGAATATACAGAAGTTATCAAGTTCTCCAGTGGCAACAGTGCATTGAGCGATGAACAAACCAACCGAATCAAAGATGAAGTATGGAGAACATACGTCAATAATAAACTGATTGAAAAAGAAGCTAAGAAACTTGGCTTGTCTGTATCTAAGGCGGAAGTTCAGGCTATCATTGATGCCGGTGTGCATCCGATGCTGCAACAGACTCCGTTCCGTAATCCCCAGACCGGTGCGTTCGATAAGGATATGTTGAAGAAGTTCCTAGTAGACTATTCCAAGATGAACAAGGCACAGATGCCTTCCAATTATGCAGAGTATTATGAGTCTATGTATAAGTTCTGGTCTTTCCTTGAGAAGTCTCTTATCCAGGCTCGTCTTCAGGAAAAGTATCAGGCTTTGATTACGAAATCTCTCTTCTCCAATCCTGTGGAAGCTCAGGATGCATTTGATGCAAGAGTGGATCAGTCAGACCTGTTGCTTGCAGCAGTTCCCTATTCTTCTATTGTTGATTCTACTATTGTCATCAAGGATTCTGACTTGAAAGCTGCCTACGATAAGAAGAAAGAGCAATTCAAGCAATATGTGGAAACCCGTAACATTAAGTTTATTGATGTGCAGGTAACTGCAAGTGCAGAAGACAGAGCTGCTCTCCAAAAGGAAATGGAGGAATATACGGAGCAACTTATTGCCAATCCTTCTGACTATACTACCTTCATCCGTTCTACCGGTTCCGAAACTCCTTATACAGACTTGTTCTACACTACTAAGTCTCTGCCCGCTGATGTGACTGCCCGTTTGGACTCTGTTGCGGTGGGTGGTGTGTTCGGACCTTATTATAACGTATCGGACAATACTCTCAACTCTTTCAAGAAATTGGCTACTGCTGCCATGCCGGACTCTATCGAGTTCCGTCAGATTCAAGTGGTTGCTGAAGATGCTGAAAAGACGAAGACTTTGGCCGACAGCATCTACAATGCTATTAAGGAGGGTGCCAGCTTTGCTGAAGTTGCGAAGAAATACGGTCAGACCGGTGAGCCTACCTGGATTTCTTCTGCTAATTACGAAGGCGCACAGATTGACGGTGACAACTTGAAATATATTACTGCTGTCACTACTTTGGGACAGAACGAGCTGACCAACTTGGCGTTGGGACAGGCAAATGTCATTTTGCAGGTAACCAACAAGAAGGCTGTCAAGGATAAATATAAGGTAGCCGTTATCAAGCGTCCGGTAGAATTCAGTAAGGAAACTTACAGTAAGGCATACAATGAGTTCAGCCAGTTTATTGCTGCAAACAATACTTTAGAGAAAATGATTGCCAATGCGGAAGATGCTGGTTATAAGTTGCTGGATAGAGCCGACTTGTACAGCTCTGAACATGGTATCGGTGGTATCAGAGGTACCAAAGATGCTTTGAAATGGGCGTTTGAGGCAAAAGCCGGTGAAGTTTCCGGTTTGTACGAATGTGGCGAGAGCGACCATATGCTGGTAGTAGGTGTTGCAAGTATTGTTCCTGAAGGCTATCGCCCACTGGCTTTGGTAAAAGACCAGTTGAGAGCTGAAATTCTCCGTGACAAGAAAGCAGAGAAGATTATGGCTGATATGAAGGCTGCCAATGCAACTTCGTTCGAGCAGTATAAGAATATGGCAAATGCTGTCAGTGATTCTGTAAAGCACGTTACTTTCTCTGCTCCTGCCTATATCCCGGCATTGCGTAGCAGCGAACCTCTGGTAGGCGCATACGCTTCTATTGCCGAAGTGAACAAGCTGAGTGCTCCTATCAAGGGTAATGGTGGTGTATTCGTTCTGCAACCTTATGCAAAAGAGAAACTGAACGAAACATTCAACAAGGAAACTGAAGAGGATAACTTGGCCAACATGCATGCACGCATGGCAAGCCAGTTCATCAGTGACTTGTATCTGAAAGCCAACGTAAAAGACCAACGTTATTTATTCTTCTAAGAATAGAAAAAATATATTGAAAAGCCGTCCGGTACTTCCGGGCGGCTTTTTCATTGTCTGTACATTTCATTTTCTACACTCTCCGTTGTCTTTGTGCAACTTTATTCCTACCTTTGCATTCTTGAAAGAGTTTTGTTTTAATGAAAAACGATATGCAGAAACGACCTCTATTGGGCTTGACGCTCTCTGAATTGCAGAATGTGGTGAAGAATCTGAGAATGCCCGGTTTCTCTGCCAAGCAGATAGCTTCCTGGCTGTATGACAAGAAGGTGATTTCTATAGACGAAATGAGCAATCTTTCGTTGAAGCATCGGGAATTGCTGAAAGAAATCTATGAGGTAGGTGCCAAAGCGCCGGTAGATGCCATGCGCTCTGTAGACGGTACGGTGAAATACTTGTACCGGGCAGGCGAGGGACATTTTGTGGAAGCTGTCTATATACCCGACGAAGACCGGGCTACGCTTTGTGTCTCCTCCCAGGTGGGCTGCAAGATGAACTGCAAATTCTGCATGACCGGCAAGCAGGGTTTTACCGCCAATCTGACATCTAACCAGATTATTAACCAGATCAATTCGTTGCCCGAAAGGGACAAGCTGACCAATGTGGTAATGATGGGTATGGGCGAACCACTTGATAATCTGGACGAGGTATTGAAAGCGCTGGAAATAATGACCGCCTCTTATGGGTATGCGTGGAGTCCCAAGCGTGTTACACTTTCTTCTGTGGGACTGAAGAAGGGCTTGCTGCGTTTTATTGAGGAATCGGATTGCCACCTGGCTATCAGCCTTCATTCGCCGATACCTTTGCAACGCCGCGAGCTGATGCCGGCAGAGAAGGCGTTCTCCATCACGGAGATTGTAGAATTGTTAAGAAACTATGATTTTAGCAAACAGCGCAGACTATCTTTTGAATATATTGTTTTCAAAGGAGTGAATGACTCGTTACCGTATGCAAAGGAACTTCTGAAGCTGCTACGTGGGTTGGACTGCCGGATTAACCTGATTCGTTTTCATGCCATACCTGGGGTGAATCTTGAGGGAGCCGATATGGAAACCATGATTGCGTTCCGTGATTATCTGACTTCTCACGGTCTGTTTACCACTATACGGTCGTCGCGTGGAGAGGATATATTTGCCGCTTGTGGCATGTTGTCCACTGCCAAGCAGGAGGAGAATAAAGAAGAATTAATATAAATTATTAACTTAGGTAGGGAGGATATTACGCATTCTTCGTAGCTTTGTGAAAAACTAAAATGATAGAGATATGAGAAAGCACTTGTTTTATTTAAGTATGGTTCTCGTACTGACACTTTTTTCCGCCTGCGGTGGTGGTAAAAAGGGTGTGTTTACTCCGACCTCCAGCGGTCGTGCGTATGAAGTTCTGGTAGTGGTGGAGCCCGGCTTGTGGGAACGTCCTGCCGGTAGGGCGCTTTTCGATGTGCTTGATTCTGATGTTCCGGGGCTTCCCCAGTCAGAACGTTCATTCCGAATCATGTATACTGCCCCTTCCAATTATGATGCCACTTTAAAACTGATTCGCAATATCATTATTGTCGATGTGAATAAGGATCTCTATACCCAGCCTAAATTCAAGTATGCAAGGAATGTGTATGCCGCTCCTCAGTCTATTCTCACTATTCAGGCGCCGGACGAGGTTTCGTTCGAGAAATTTGTGGAGGAGAACAAGCAGGTAATCATCGATTTCTTTACCCATGCGGAAATGAACCGTCAGATTTCAGTATTGAAGGACAAGCATAGCGACTATATAGCAACGAAGGTGAAAAGCCAGTTCGATTGCGATGTATGGGTGCCGGGCGAACTGATATCTACCAAGGAGGGGGAGAACTTCTTCTGGGCAGGTACGAATGCGGCTACCGGTGATCAGAACTTTGTAATCTACTCTTATCCTTATACGGATAAGGATACGTTTACTAAAGAATATTTTGTTCATAAACGCGATTCTGTGATGAAAATCAATATCCCGGGTGCCCAAGAAGGTATGTATATGTCGACGGATTCTCTGATGACCGATGTACGTCCCATCAGTGTGCAGGGAGACTATGCACTGGAGGCCCGCGGCTTGTGGCGTGTGAAGGGTGATTTCATGGGTGGTCCGTTCGTATCGCATGTACGTTTGGACAAAGCCAATCAGCGTATAATTGTATCTGAAATATTTATTTATTCACCTGATAAAATGAAACGTAATCTGGTGCGTCAGATGGAGGCTTCGCTCTATACCTTGAAACTGCCCGGCAGTAAGCAGGAAGGTGAGGAGATTCCGGTAGGTGTAACCGCAAAAGATACTACTAATAATAAGTAATAAAAATGGAAGATAACAAAATAAGAGTCGGCATTACACAAGGCGACATTAATGGTGTAGGGTATGAAGTGATTTTAAAGACGTTTGCAGACCCGGTGATGCTGGAATTGTGTACGCCGATTATCTACGGTTCGCCTAAAGTGGCAGCTTATCATCGTAAATCATTGGACTTGCCTGCCAACTTCAGTATCGTCAACTCCGCTTCCGAAGCGGCTCCCAATCGCTTGAGTGTAGTGAACTGTACGGATGATGAAGTAAAGGTTGAGTTTTCTAAACCTGACGTTGAAGCTGGTAAAGCTGCACTTGGTGCACTGGAAAAAGCCATTGAGGAATATAAGGAGGGGATGATAGACGTGATTGTCACAGCTCCCATCAACAAGCACACCATCCAGTCGGAGGAGTTCGCCTTCCCCGGACATACGGAGTATATAGAGCAGAAATTGGGAGATGGCGAGAAGGCCCTTATGATTCTGATGAAAGATGACTTCCGGGTAGCATTGGTGACCGGACATATTCCCGTTAAAGAGATAGCCGGAAGCATCACCAAAGAACTGATACAAGAAAAACTGAAGATATTCAACCGCTCCTTGAAGCAGGATTTTGCTATCGGCGCACCGCGTATTGCAGTGCTTTCACTGAATCCGCATGCAGGAGACGGTGGATTGCTGGGAACTGAAGAGCAGGAGATTATCATTCCGGCCATCAACGAAATGGCTGCTAAGGGTATGCTTTGCTATGGTCCTTATCCGGCAGACGGGTTTATGGGCTCAGATAACTTTATCCATTTTGATGGTATCCTGGCCATGTATCACGACCAGGGGCTGGCACCGTTCAAGGCATTGGCTATGGACGAGGGCGTAAACTATACTGCCGGCTTGCCGGTGATACGCACTTCGCCTGCTCATGGAACGGCCTACGATATCGCCGGGAAAGGAATTGCCTCTGAAGATTCGTTCCGGCAGGCTATCTATGTGGCTATAGATGTGTTCCGTAACCGCCAGCGTGAGAAAGAGGCACATGCAAATCCGCTGCGCAAGCAATATTACGAGAAACGTGACGATAGCGACAAACTGAAACTCGATAGTGTAGAAGAAGATTTGTAGAATGACAAAAGCGGAAATACAACAAGTAAAATTACGTTTTGGCATCATCGGCAATAACGAAGCGCTGATGCGTGCCATTGATATCGCTATCCAGGTAGCGCCTACCGACTTGTCTGTACTGATTACTGGAGAGAGTGGTGTGGGAAAGGAGAGCTTTCCGCAGATAATACACCAATACAGCCGGCGCAAGCATGGACAGTACATTGCCGTGAATTGTGGGGCCATTCCCGAAGGAACGATTGATTCGGAACTGTTTGGCCACGAAAAAGGTGCATTCACGGGGGCTATCGGTGAACGGAAGGGGTATTTCGGTGAAGCCAACGGCGGAACAATCTTCCTTGATGAAGTCGGCGAATTACCTTTGCCTACCCAGGCACGCTTGCTGCGTGTGCTTGAGAGCGGTGAATTCATCAAGGTAGGTTCTTCTAAGGTGGAAAAGACCGATGTGCGTATTGTTGCCGCTACCAATGTAAACTTGACACAGGCCATTGCTGACGGACGCTTTCGTGAAGACTTGTATTACCGTTTGAACACAGTACCTATTCAGGTTCCTCCATTGCGCGAACGCGGTGAAGACGTGGTGCTGCTGTTCCGCAAATTTGCTTCGGACTTTGCGGAGAAGTACCGTATGCCTGCCATTCAGCTGACGGAAGACGGCAAGCAAGTATTGCTGAGCTACTCATGGCCGGGTAATGTGCGCCAGTTGAAGAATATCACCGAGCAGATATCCATCATTGAGACCAATCGTGAAATCAATGCATCCATACTGAAGGGCTATCTGCCTGAGCAGAACAATATGCAGCGCCTGCCTGCCTTCTTTGGAGTGAAGGAGGACAAGAGCTTCGGAAGTGAACGGGAAATTCTCTATCAGGTTCTGTTTGATATGCGTCAGGATGTAACGGACTTGAAAAAGCTGGTGCATGAGATTATGGCTGAAAGGGGAACGGTATCCAATCCGACGGTTGCCACATCTACCTATTATGCGCCGGTCACTCCGGCGGTGGTACCTCCGGTGACATCCAGTGTCCCTACTATTATACATCCTTCGGTAAAGCCGGTTACTCCGGTGGACGATGACTTCCAGGATACGGAAGAATATGTGGAGGAGTCACTCTCCCTGGATGAAGTGGAGAAAGAAATGATACGTAAAGCGCTTGAAAAACATCACGGCAAGCGTAAGAGTGCGGCTCAGGATTTGAATATCTCTGAGCGTACGTTATACAGAAAGATAAAAGAATATGGATTGGATTAAAAAAGCGGCATTTGCTTCCTTGTTGGTAAGCTTGTTATTTCTGGTGAATTCATGTAGTATGAAGTTGGGACTTGCTCCGATAAGCTCTATTGACTATACAAAGGTAAAAACGATTTCCATTGCCGATTTCCAGAACCGGGCAGAGTATGTATATGCACCGTTGGCAACAGAGTTTAATCAGAAAATGAAGGATATGTTCATTCAGCAGACTCGCCTGCAATTGGTGAACTCCGGAGGAGACTTGGACATAGACGGAGAAATAACCGGTTACAACCAATATAATGAATCGGTGGATGCCAGCGGTTTCTCTTCGAAGGTGAAGGTGACACTGACAGTTAACGTGCGCTACACCAATAACACGAACCATGAGGAGGACTTTGAACAGCAGTTCTCGGCTTTCCAGACCTATGATTCCTCACAATTGTTGACCGATGTGCAGGACCAGCTGATAACCCTGATGGTGAAGGACATTGCTGAACAGATTTTCAATGCAACTATAGCTAACTGGTAAACTCATGACGCCTACCCATTTGCAACAATGGATTCAGCATCCCGAGACGCTGAATAGGGATACTTTGTACGAGCTTCGCACATTGGTGGCACGCTATCCTTATTTCCAGTCGCTCCGTTTGCTCTATCTGAAAAACCTCTATCTGCTGCACGACATCAACTTTGGCGCGGAGCTGCGCAAGGCTGTGTTGTATGTGGCAGACCGTCGTGTGTTGTTTTACTTTATAGAGGGTGACCGCTATACTTTGAAATCCCAGAAGGTCTCGTCGCTTTTTTCCGGCGATTCGGAGAAAGAGCCGAGTGTAGACCGTACCCTTTCCTTGATAGATGCGTTTTTGGCTACTGTTCCCGAAGAGCATTCACAGCATACGGAGCTGGATTATGCGGTGGATTATACGGCCTATTTAATGCAGGAAGAACCTGGTGTAGATGCAGAAAATGAGCAGGAAGTACCTAAACTGCGCGGACATGAATTGATAGATGACTTTATTCAAAAGAGTGAGTCTCCAGATGTCGCGAATACGAGAAGAGAGTTTCTTGTAGAGAAGGAGGAAGAGACTGAAGAAGAGGAAGAGCGCTCCGTATCGCCGGTAACGGAAGAATTGGACGATAGCTGTTTTACGGAAACTTTAGCCAAAATCTATATAAAACAGCACAGATATGACAAGGCACTTGAAATTATTAAAAAATTAAGTTTGAATTATCCAAAAAAAAATGCTTACTTTGCAGACCAAATCAGATTTTTGGAGAAATTGATTATTAACGCTAAATCAAAATAACAAAATGTATTTATTATTAGTTATCTTAATGCTGATTGCATCTGTGCTGATGTGCTTCATTGTATTGATTCAAAATTCTAAAGGAGGCGGTCTGGCATCAGGCTTTTCATCATCCAACCAAATTATGGGTGTGCGCAAGACTACGGATTTTTTGGAAAAAGCAACTTGGACTCTGGCAGCTGTCATGGTAGTCTTCAGTATTGTTTCTGCTTACACTATTCCTTCTTCCACAGGTAAGGGCGGTGATGTGATTCTGGAACAGGCGCAACAAGAAGAAAAAACTAATCCTTATAACATGCCCGTAGGTACAGAAGCTCCGCAATCGGAGGCCCCTGCAGCTACAACTTCGGCTGAAGCTCCTGCTCCTGCAGCAGAAGCCCCAGCAGCAGAATAAGATAAGGATATTGCGGATGACTCCCGCTTGGAAAAATAAGAGAAAGGTTGATACTGAAAAGGTGTCAACCTTTTTTCGTTTTAATGAAGTATTTATTTACCTTTGTCAGCAACTTATGCAATCTGATTAATAAATTGAAATTTAAATAGTGCAATGACAGAACAACTCAAACTTAAATTGAATGATTCCAAGGCTACCCGTTGGGGGGCATTGGTGATTGTTGCCTTCACGATGATGGCAGCTTATTATGTAAACGACGTGGTAGCGCCATTGAAGACAATGTTGGAAACGGACTTGGCTTGGTCGAGTACTGATTTCGGATTCTTTACCGGTGGTTATAGTTTCCTGAATGTTTTTTTCCTGATGCTGATTTGGGGAGGATTAATCCTCGACCGCTTTGGAATCCGCTTCACCGGAAAGCTGGCAACTATCTTGATGGTAGGTGGTACAGCACTTGAATACTATGCAATGACGGGACTTGCCGGTACCGACGCGACTTTATTTGGAATCAATGAAATATTTGGCTATAAAACAGGGGTGTTTGTTGCTTTTGCCGGTTATTCCATCTTTGGAGTAGGAGCGGAGGTCGCTGGTATTACAGTTTCCAAAATCATAGCTAAGTGGTTTAAGGGGAAAGAGCTTGCCACGGCTATGGGGGTACAAGTTGCTTTGGCACGTATCGGTTCGCAGGCCGGTTATGCAGTAGCCATTCCTTTGGCCCGTGCTTTCGGTATTTCCACACCGGTGTTGTTGGGCTTGGTTCTGTTGTTGGGTGGTATGATTGCTTTCTTCGTCTTTACAGTGATGGACAAGAAGCTGGACAAACAGATGGAAGCTGCTGCCATTGCTGCCGGTACGGAAGATGAGGAAGAGAAGTTCTCCTTTAAGGATGTGAAGAATATTCTGGTCAATCCCGGTTTCTGGCTGATAGCATTGCTGTGTGTATTGTTCTACTCTTGTGTATTCCCATTCCAGAAATTTGCTTCCGAGTTGATGATTATCAAATACGGTATCAATGAGAATGTAGCTGGTACGTTTGCCGGACTTCCGGCATTGGGGGCGCTGATTCTGACCCCGGTCTTTGGTGGTTTTATTGACAAGCGGGGCAAGTCCGCATCTATCATGCTGCTGGGTTCAGCCATGCTGATATGTGTACATTTTATTTATGCTATTCCCGATATAAACTATTGGTTGGTAGCTATTGTGCTGATGATAATTTTGGGCATCGCTTTTTCGCTGGTACCTTCTGCCATGTGGCCGGCTGTGGCCAAGATATTCCCGGTAAGTCAGCTGGGTACGGCATACGCATTGATTTTCTTTATCCAGAATATCGGTCTTTGGGGTATTCCTACATTGATAGGGTGGGTGCTTGATGCCTATTGTATATCCGGTAAGAAACCAGATGGAACGAATATGTATGACTATACGGTGCCTATGTGCATATTTACCGGTATTGCCTGCTTGTCCCTTGTAGTGGCCCTACTGCTGAAGAAGGCGGACAGGAAGTATGGTTATAAGCTGGAAGAGCCTAATATTCAGAAATAATAGGAAAAGCGGATATCGTATGATGGAAATACCCGAAGGAAAAGTAAGTCTGTTGGACGCTGTTCCGGTCCGCTGTGGACATATAACAACCGAATGGGAAGGTGAGTGCGCCGTACTCGCCTACCCACGGTTTAAATACGAATGGATGCGTCGTTTTTTATTGCCGAAGGGGATGTCTCCTGACATCCATGTGAGGCTGGAAGAACACGGCACAGCTGTCTGGAATCTGATAGATGGACATCGTACCGTGCGCGAAATCATCTCTCTGCTTGCCAGGCACTTTGGGAAGGAAGAGAATTATATTCCCCGGGTCACCGCCTACGTAATGCAGTTGCGTAAGGATGGATTTATCCAGTTGACAATCCGGAATTAGAATTCCTTTATTCCCTATCCACTTTTATCAATCCTCCCGTTGCCGTATCAAACAGCACTTTGATGGTAGAATTCTTGTTGAACAGTACCGGTGCGAGGTATTCTACGGTGCCGAATTGGGTAATGGGAAGTTGGTCGTCAAACAATTTCTTATTGTTATACACCAATGTCACTTGTGCCTTGCCCGGAAGGTTATAGGCTACACCGTCCACTTTCTTTTTGCCTTCCTCGGTGGCAGATACATCGGGATTTTTGAGGTCTGTGACACTGATGTAATACGGTTCACCTGCAAGGTCATTATTAGCTACCACTCCTAACTTTTTGGAGAAACGGAAAGCCACTTCATCTTTCATCTCTTTAGGCGTCAACCGGATAGTGAATGTCTTGGGTTCTTTCTTTATTTTGCCCGAGAACATTTCCGTCATGGCCGTTTCCTGCTGGTTCAGATTGTCGAGCATCAGCTTGAGCTGGGCGCCGTCCTTGGGCATATTGTCTGCCTCACCGCGCAGGATGGCATTCTTGCTTTCGCGGATGCTGTATATTTCCTTGGCCACCAGCTCGGCCATCTTGGCACTGGAGTTGGACATCAGTATTTCTTCTGTCAGAAAACTGCGTGGGTCAATGTTGCTTTCGGTGGCTTTAGCTACGGGCATCTTGGCAGCAGGCTTGTCACTGAACGGAATGTTGATGGAGCGGACAATCCCGTCTTCAGTAAGCTCCATAAGGGGTGCCACGGTTTTGTCTTTCATTTTGACGAAATAGACATTGTCCTTATCCGGTATACCGGCTATACGGGTTTCTATCTTATCCAGTGTCCAGAACTCTTCCGGTTCGGCAGACACGTTGTTGAGACGCAGATAGCGGTCGGCATATCTGCAAAATTCTCCGGGAGTGTAGGTATGCTTGGTGGTTTGCAATACGATTTCTATTTCTGTTTTGGGCAACATATAGGTTACTCCATAGTCTTTGCCACGCATCACACCGGTGGTTACGTCTGTTTGCGCTATGGCAGTGGTAGACAAGAACAGAGCTGAGAGTATCAATATATTCTTTTTCATAATCTACATTCGTTTAGACTGATTTAGCTAAGGGACAAAGTTAATGAAGTTATCTTTGCTAAATATTGCTTTATAAATTATTAACAGATCTGACGAATTGTACGCAAACCGGCATGTCGACTACAATGTCCTGATGAGTGTCTTCTAAAAGTCCGGTAACTTCGTTTCGTTTATACACCTGAATGACATTGCTGTCACGGCAGGCGGCAAGCAAGTATTTGCCGTTGGGTGTAATGTTGAAGTTGCGAGGATGGATGCCGGTTGGCTGATAACCTACCTTTGTCAAGGTCCCATTTTCGGGATTAACGGCAAAGATGGCGATGCCGTCTTCTTTCAGCCGATTACTGGCATAGAGGTATTTCCCGTCCGGACTGAGGTGGATGTCTGCACTTCCACGGGCGGCTACGGTGTCGGCTGTAATGGTTTGTATCTGTTCCAGGCGGCCGTCATCGTAACTGAAGGCGATGACTTTGCCGGACAACTCGGTGATGAGATAGGCAAACTTCCCGTTGGGACTGAATGTCAGGTGGCGCGGGCCGGAATCCTCCTCAATGTTAACGGCTTCCAGAGAAGCATGAGGAATAGGGTTGTCGGGGTGCATCACAAAGCGCAGGATGCGGTCGGCACTGAAGTCGGTGGCGAAGATGTACTTTCCGTCCGGTGAAAAGACCGTGCAATGGATGTGGGGAGTGACTTGTCGTATGGCGTCGGGACCGGTGGCAGAGCCTTGAAAGAGCGTGTCTGCAGGGGCCAAAGTGCCGTCTTTCTGTAAAGGAAAGACGGACATGGTTCCACCGCTGTAGTTGGCAGTCAACACTTCCCGGCCATTGGTGGCCACGTAGCAGGGGTCGGCGCCGAAGGTGGGAACGGTGTTCAGCAGGCGCAGTTCTCCTGTTTCCCGATTGAAGGAAAGGGAGCTGAGGGCTGCTGTGCTGTCGTTCATTTCACTGACGGCATAGACAAATTCGCCATCTTCCGAGGGAACGAGGTAGGAGGGATTGGGCAATGTCGCTGAACTGAGCGGGACGGCTGTTCCCGTCTCCTGATTAAAGCGGAAGGTATAGATACCCTTGCTTGAACCATTCGTGTAAGTACCCACCAGCATGGCAAGTTCGTCCTGGTCACCGTTAGTGCCCTTTGGAGAAGAGCCACATGCTGTCAAACCTAATCCGAGCATACAGAAAAGAAGTGTTTTCATTAATTTAATGTGCTAATATGTCAATATACTAATGTGCCAATGCCCCTGCGGCATATACAGCGCAGCCAATTAGCATATTGGCACATTAGCACATTAAAATTTAACTTCGGCAATACCGACGCGGTCATCGTTCAGCACGATGCGGAGGTCGCTGGCGGTAGTGCCTTTGAACGGATAGGAAATCAGCTTGCCATATTCGCTGACGGTGCCCGAATATACGGTGAGGAACTGTCCGCCACCGCCCGAGAGCTGGATTTCGAAGGTTGCCGGTAGGTTGTTGTCGCGTGTAAAGGCGATGGCAACTTTATCTACCTTGGCTCCGTTCTTTAGGGCAAAGGTAATATAATCTCCCTTATTTCCTTGCCATACGGTATTGATTTTTTCGTCGAGCACGTTTTCGGCATCCTCTGGGTTAGTGCTGGCGTTCACACGCTTTGTCGGTTTTTGGACTTCAATGGCTTTGGCTCGAGTCTGATAATCCTCTACGGTCAGCGTTCCGTTTAAGCGGATGTCTTCGGAAGAGGCGCCGGCCATGAGCACGAAGTCGCCGGGTTCCACCACCCATTTCATGTCGGCGTCCAGAAGCTCCAAGTGCTTGCGGTCGATGGTGAAGGATAGTTCCTGGGTTTCGCCCGGTTCAAGGTGGATGCGCTGGAAACCTGCAAGGTTCTTTTCGTAGGTGGTGATGCTGCTCAGTACGTCGCGGATATAGAGTTGCACTACTTCATCTCCGGCGCGTTTGCCGGTGTTGGTCACCTTCAGGCGGACGGTGGCAGACTCGTTTGGGGTAATGACTCGGGGGGTGATGTCGAGGTCGGAGTACTCGAAGGTGGTGTAGCTCAAGCCGTAACCGAAGGGGTACAGTGCTCCGTTGATGCGTGACATATTGCCGTTGAGTCCCGGATTCTTACCGCCGTCTATCTGTGAAGAAGGCTTGCAGGGGAAGTTGAAGGGTATTTGCCCTACGCTCTTGGGGAAGGTCACTGTCAGCTTTCCGCCGGGGTTGTAGTCGCCGAAGAGGATGTCGGTCAGGGCTGTTCCGCCTTTGGAGCCGGGATACCAAGCTTCGAGGATAGCGGGGACGAACTTGTTTGCCCAGTTGATGGAGAGCGGGCGTCCGTTGATGAGTATCAGTACGACGGGCTTGCCCGTGGCTTGTATGGCTTGAAGCAGTTGCAACTGCCGGCCGGGCAGGTCGAGGCTGGTGCGCGATTTGTTTTCGCCGCAGGTGCGTTGTCCGCCGCCTAATACTACGATGGCAACATCAGCTTGACGGGCATTTTCTACGGCTTTGTCTATCTCGGCTTGCTCGTCGTCGGTCAGAGGATAGTCTATGATTTCACTTTCGGGCCAGTGGGCATCCACTAGGTTGCAGCCTTTGGTGTAGAGCACCTCTGCCTTGCCTTTTGTCTTTTCTTGAATGCCTTCCAGTACAGTGGTCACCTCTACGGCAAGGGGGCCGTAATGGGTCAGCGCGTAGCCTTCTTCGTTGGCATTGGGACCACAGACGGCAATCTTCTTGGTGGAGTTGATGTCTAAGGGCAACAGCTCACCGGCATTCTTCAGCAGAACGATGGACTCGCGGGATGCCTGCAAGGCGATGGCTTCGTTCTCTTCTTTTTCCACTTCACGGTCGGCACCGGTAAGGTCTGTCTGGTAGGGGGCATCGAACAGACCGATGAGGAACTTTACCCGGAGGATGTCGCGCACACGGTCGTTAATGACTTCTTCGCTCAGCCCGCCTTCCTTCACCAGTTTGCGGAGGGGAAGGACGAAGGAGTCGGGCGAGCGGAAGGTACAGCGTACGTTCAGCCCGGCTTCCACGCTTTGGTGGACGGCTTCTTTCATGTCTTTGGCGGTGCCGTGCTTGGTGTAGAGGTATTCTACGGCGTCACTGTCGGATACGACGTAGCCACGGAATCCCATTTCGCCACGCAGGCGGGTGGTGAGCCAGTAGTAGCTGCCCTGCACGGGGATGCCGTCGTAATCGTTGTACGAACTCATTACGCCCAGCATGCCGGCTTCCCGGATGACGCGTTTGAAGGGGTAGATGTGTATGTTCTCCACTTCGCGCGGCGACATTTGCGGGTCCACGCGTGCCATGCCTTCGCGGGCGCCTTTGTTGTTACTGTAAGCGGCAAAGTGCTTGCCGGTGGCGGCCACTTGGTGGTTGTGCTGCAAGCCGCGCACCATTTCGATGCCCAGTTCGGCTACGAGGTAGGGAGATTCGCCGTAAACTTCTTCGTAGCGTCCCCAGCGCTGGTCGCGTCCTACGTCGAGGATGGGGGCGTAGACGTTGGTGTAGCCCAGCATGCGGGCTTCGCGTCCGGTGATGAGTCCTACTTGGCGAATCAGTTCACGGTTCCAGGTATGTCCCAGTCCCAGTTGGGTGGGGAAGTTGGTGGCGCGGTAGCTTTCCACGCCGCGTATGCCTTCGTTGGTAAAGTCTACGGGGATGCCGAGACGGGTATCTTCCACAAAGAACCGTTGCACCTCGTTCAGTGCCCAGGCGTGGCGCGAGGCGGGCCAGACGTAGGCATTGTCCGAGGGAGGCAGTCCCCATTGCTGGAAGCCGTTCAGGTGTTCGTCGATGGCGCCGATGCCGTCTTTCCAGAGCAGCTCTTTCCATTCGGGGGTGGGGAGGTCGTCTTTCAGTACGCGTTTGTAGCCGTAGAGGGTGACCATTTGGCAGGTCTTTTCGTCCAGCGTCATCTGTTGCAGCAGGTTTTCGATACGTGCTTCGAGCGGGGCGGAGGGGTCTTCATACACGTCTTTCACTCGGTTCTTGTTGAAGTCTATCCAACCTTTGCGGTACATTTCACTTTTCACCGGCTTGTAGGTTACCGGTGTTTTGGCAGGCTTTTGTGCGCAGAGCAGTGTGCTTCCTCCAAGCAGCAGGGTTAGGGCAATAAGGTTCTTCATGATATGTTCTGAAAATCTCTTGGTTATTATTGTTTCTTTTATTGACAAAAATACGGCTAATGTGTGAAAGAAAGGGATAAAATAGTCCGAAGTATCGGCTTTTATTGTCCGAAGGGTATTCCTCTTACTAAAAATATCCTCCAAGATGCTACCGGGGAGTTCAAATCATTATTAGACGAAACATATCATTCACTTTTAAAAAGAAATAGGGGACACTATAATAACCTGAGAAGTAGATGCGGTCGTGGTGTATACAAGTATTACGGCTGCATCTGTTGAACGAGGGTATATTTATATAATAGGAATCCGTTGGCAGAATTGTTGCTTGTACGGGAGAACATTCTTTTCAACCTTGGGATGTCTAAACCCAACCTTGGTTTAGACATCCCAAAGTTGGGTTTGGAAAAACCAAAGTTTGGGATAGATTGCTTCCTTAATTCTTTCCGGTTTTTCCGTTAACTTCCTATCTCTTTTGTGCAAATATCCATTACAGAAGATAGATATTCCCTCTTGCAGGCATTAATTCCGTCAACGGATACTGGCTTTGGTAGCTGTTTGAACATTGATGACAATGGGGTGCACATATTGTATGTATGGAGGATTATTGTTTTTATCACGAAAAGTCAGTATTAGCTAATATTTGTAAATATATGGTGATTGCTAATAAAAGAATATGTATCTTTGTGCCAAAGAAAGCGGTAGAGGATGAAAAATAAAGTAGCATTTATCCCTTTTTCACCCTCCCTACTTAGCAATGAGTTACGCAATCTTTTAAATTTCAGACCGTTATAAAGTCATGGGGTTGACTGGATTTGACAGCGGGCAGAAATGGTAAGTAAGCATGCA